>Ga0123342_1003009_pt1 | contig 27506 bp, 8 predicted proteins | sample Turbeawhitnodule_FD_89960 | JGI IMG/M metagenome (GOLD analysis project Ga0123342, IMG submission 89960) | Root nodule microbial communities of legume samples collected from Mexico - Turtle bean Mexico white nodule | ecosystem: Host-associated > Plants > Roots > Nodule | place: Mexico: Nepantla... | reverse complement strand
TCATACCTTTCATGCACCTTCAAGATCAACACCACTCTTAGGAGGATCTTGCTCACACACCTTCATAGCTTCCGCACCACTTTTCTTACATGATTCAAGAAGACCTTCATGAAATGCCATCACAAAATGTTTTAGTTAACTTTAGTTGAATTTTTTTTTTATCGCTATATCAAATTCTATTTCAAGTTGCATTTGATGAAGAAAAAAATTATGGTTTTTCAAATGTTTGTATGATGAAACTCAAGTTTTTTTTTATCTCTTTATGTATATTTGTGCTAGATAGTGAATATAATGAGTTGCTTGTGTTTTGTTTGTCAAATGTACATTACTGTTAATGAAAAATTAAGACTAAACATGCAATGAATATATGTATGGATAATTTGGAATGATTTTTAAAATTGATTGTAAAAACAATAGTTTTAGGACTAATTTGATTTAAATATTTGTCCATAACATTCCATGATGATTATAGTATATGAATTGAATTGCTTCACATGTAGTTGATATTTTCATAATAAGTTGAGATGCATTTAACTTTTTCAAAATGGTTGTTAATCATTACATTCATAAGATATTGTTGTTTGTGAGATTTTATATTACTTCACAATAGTGTTTCATTATAAATATTGGTTCCAAATCAACTCATCACTTCAAAATGAGTTGAAAACCACTTTTCTTTTTCATAATCAATTGTACATCGATGAAGTTGTAAGATCAAGTTGGTTGAGAGGTTTTATATCACCTCACAAGGAAGATTGATTATAGGCACTGGTTGAAAAACAGTTCATATTTTGTAAATAATCATGTAACCACTTGACTTCTTGAAAATCAGTTGTACATACTACAATCGTAAGATTTTTGGTTGTAAGGTCTTATATAAGTCATTATGGACTTGTTAAGTTAGAAAATAATTTAATGTTTTGAAAACAAGTTCAAAATGTTTGCTCCATGTTGTATATTAGCTTATACTTTTTATGATGAACTTGCAGAGAAATGGATTGTAACTGGATGTATAACATGTTTGATCCTTCAAGGAGAAACCTATTAGAAAACACTAAGGTTAAGAAGTGTACTTTAAGCCTAACTCAACCTTATCAAATTGACTTATAAGATGATGTTTGCGCCTACTTATATATTATAAAATGTTCTTAGTTTTAGTCGATGTGAGATCTCCAACACACTCCCTCACGTTCAGATCCTCCAACTCGTGTGTGGAATGTATTATGGGTGATCCGATAGCGACCCAAAAGCAGGTGACCTGATAAACCCAACAAATACTCACTAAAATAGGCTCTTAATGGCTCTGATACCATATTAAAAAGTATATTTTAAGCCTAACTCAACCTTAAGAACATCCACAACTCCCCAATTTGACCTTATCATTTTTTTATCATCTAAAACCCTTCTATAACTCAAAGTCCTTCTCCTAAGTGACCAAAACAAAACCCTACAAATTTTTTAGAATACCAAAAATACCAACTAAAAAACATATTGTAGTAAACCATATGCTTCCACCAACCATAGATTAGAGAACCTCCAAGATTCTCATTACTCCCTTAAAAACCATAGAATATGAAATATAGACTTCACTTTTGAAAGACCCAACTCGCTCCCAACTTTCCAAATTACAATTTGGATGTATTTCAAGACTTATTTAGTCTTCTAACAGCTAACTAATTTCTACCACTTTTAAAAGCCTTTATGGCTTTGCCCCATCTAAGTCATCTTCACGCAAACATAGGCTATATCAATTTAATTACTCTTTTATAAACTACTATATCATCACGCCTTTAAATAATTTATACATATATTTACTGTGAGATGAAAAAAAATTATGCATATATTTTATTAAAATTAAATTTATTTATTTATTAATTCTTACAAAAATACAAGACATAAGATATGAAACAGAAGAGGGAGTAACGTTAACCAAGGTTAATATTAATACTCATCAATGTTCAAAAGTCTGGTTCTATAAAGATTTTTATAGAAACCAACGAATTTGGGCCGTAATAACGCCATTCATTGTTGGGCCCATATGCAGCTTCTCTATGACTGTTTCTTCCTGCACCTCCATATGTTCTTCTGCCATCCTCATTTAAAACATGAAAATACCCTTTTATCTTTCTTGTGTCACCCAATAGAGTGGCTTTCGGATTATGTAATCCGGACACACATTTGAAAAAAGACTTTCAGATTACATAATCCGAAAGCTAAAAAGTCTTTCAGATTATGTAATCCAAAAACTAATCATGCATCTGAAAAAAGCATCCGGATTATGTAATCCAGAAGCTAATTACAAATTTAAAAAAAGACTTCTGGATTATGTAATCTAAAATATTACAGAGAGATATTTTTGGAAATAAAAAAATTATAGAGGTGAGAGAAAACATATGTAGGTGTAGGAAGAAACCGTCCTTCTCTATCATTGGACATGTTACTTTTAGCCTCCTCTTAACTATCAACCCAAATACCATTAACCATAACACAAATCAACCATATGAAAATGTCACTAGTGGATAGAAATTTAGTATATGTTGATTAAATGATAAAAAAAGGAAATAATAATAAAATACAAGAAATAATAAATATATGCTTCTATTTAGGATAAAAAAGGAAATAATAATAAATACAAGACAAAAGTTGGGTTACCCTTGGCTATTTTAATGTCTCGAGCATAAGACAAGTCCTTAGATGGACCAAAAATTTGAATACATTAAAAGATTTTTGTTTATGAAAACATCCTAAGAGACAACACAAACACACTGTGTTAATCAATGAAAATATAAGGAGAAACCTTAAAGATGGGTCATCTTAGCAAAAAGCCTTTTGGATGAAACCCGCTTGAAAGGTAAATCAAAGCTAGAAGCCAACTTTAACATACAAGCCTATAAGTATTGATCAATAAACTTCGAGACACTTGTTATATAATTGCATTTCACTACAATGGATGCTAATTTGTCTAATATTCTCATATTAGTGTTTAATTGACCTTTATATTCTTCAATTTTATTGGCTTGTAATGTAAATAGTAATTATTTTCAAAACTTTAATGCATTCTGTTTACTAGTTGTTTATTTAGTTCAGAACTTTGCCCTTAATAGTGTGATTAATGAGATATTGATATTTATTAAAAAACTTTCATGCAGAGTTGTTCATATCCTTTATCTTTAACATTTTTGTATGATTTTAAAATAAAACCTTCTATAATAAGACCAAACAATCTAATAATGATCCTAATAACATAGTTAATAAAGGAAAGGAAACGCTGCACATGATTAATCTCATTTCTATTATATATTATTTGTGATATTTTGTACTTATTTTTGTTTATATTTTTATATTGTTTTTTTCATATTTTTATATTGACCACGAGAATAAAAGAAAGCACAATCTTTCATATAGACTTAAAAAAGAATAATCAAGTTATTATTGATAACATAGATTGAAGGAAACTAATATTTGAATTATTCAATAATGTCAAGATGAAAATTGCTCAACAACGGTTGTATTCTTGAGTAATTATAAATATAAAACAAAATAAAAAATGAATGTAAAGAACATATCTTAATACACAACTTGAATTTTACATTCTTGAAAAATGCTTGTAAATCTATGTTCTTTGTTTTTGGTCTTTGTGTAGTAGTTTGGGGAAAGAAATCTTTTAATATTCTTCATTATATGTGAAGGTACCTTATAAGGAAATTTTTATCTTATATAATATTATACGAAAGTTATTCTTTATGTTCACCTTCCTCATTATTATTATTATTATTATTGTGGAAAGTGACAATTAAAAGTATTTGCACTTCTAAGTTTAAAAAAATAAAAAATGGTAAAAAATAACTTATATACTTCTTTTTAAGTAAAGAATAAAATAATAATGAAAGAGAATGCTTTAGAGATATTTCAAGCATTGTACAAATGTCACAATCACGCATGTGATATTCTATTCCATTGGATTTTTATAAACTTCAAAAAATTATAAGAACAAAATCAAACAAAGTTAGAACTAACTTGTCTAAGCTTCAAAATGATAGTCACCTCTTCCAAACATAATAGAATATGCATCAAAACCTACTTATAATTTACACCAAAACTAACCTTCATGATCTAGATAATCCTATATTACCTTTTGCAAGTCTTGTAATCATCATGCACCTTTCATTCTCATCTTTCCATAATGTTTCTTCTTATGAAATTTTAACATTATGGTTCCAATATCACGGGTGACTTTTTGCAACTTACAATTTATAACTTGTATACTTGTTTAGTATTTATAGTTTAAAGTTTCATAACCAATTTTTAGTTAGTAAAACTCATTAATAGATTATTAAAAATGAATATATATTTAGGTTGAATGAATATAATTTTATTATCATTTATCAATGAACTTTCACTAGGAAACAATATTTTCCAATTTTTTTATTGATTAATAACGATTAAATGTATTTAAAGTTGACAATTATAAAGGTTTTAAGTGCAACAAAATCTTAAACTTTGCCTAATCAACAAACTGCCAAGACTTTGAGCAAATTGTTTTCTTGAAGGTACATACTTAGATTATTGTAATGATAATTAAAAAAAACCCATAAAAAGACTACAACATCACTACATCAACCGAGAAAAAAAAAGATAAAACATTAAGTAACATTTTTTACTTTCTCTTTAACAAGTTACATATATTTTATAATTTTACTTTATCTATTTAAAGAATTTCAGAAAATAGGTTGACAATTGTATGGCACAACCCAATCTTGGTTTCTTTTCAAATTGGAATCTCCTATTTTTATACACATGCATCTATTTAATATTTAATATGTTCACCCCTGGATACTAGATATAGATTAATTTTGGTGTCCATAAATAGCTTTTGTTTACAATATTCATTGCTCTCAAAACCTTTTTAAGATACCTACCTTCACCACCATCACCGTCCTAACCATCAAAAGACAAATAGAAAAATTGACCAAAGCATTGAAACCCCAAATTTCTTTCTAGTTAGATTCTTGTCAGTTATTATACTATACATCATTATCTTTAATTAAATATTAGTCTCTAAATAAAAAAATAATGACCTAATATAAGTACTATGATTAGGTTAATAGCGATAGATTTAAATATTTAAAACGAAGCCGTAAGTTCAAATTTTTTATTTTCTTCGTATATTATAAAACTTAAAGACCGAAATTATAATCACTTTAAAATATTTTTATTTAAAAAACTATAAAATATATAAAATACATAAATATCTTTTTATAATATAGATTAATCTAATATATGAATTTGTAAAACAATAATGATTTAATTAGATATTTTAACAACTTTTAATTAACATCATTAAATTAAAATAACTTTTTTTACTAGTCCACTATTGGGAATAATATAATTACTATATTTATTTTATGAATGAATATGAAGGCAAATCCAAACTATAATAGTAACATAACATGGATGTTCATAGGAAGAGTAGGTTTTTCTTATTTTTATTCTTATTTGTATAAACAATTTTGATAAGATGGTTACTTGAATTTAAATGACTTATTTATGATCCGACAATATAGTATCTGCAGACTGATTTTTATTAACTTTATTTATAAAACATATTACTTTAATCTTAATACAATAAATTAATAAATTAAAAATATAAAATTATAACTAAATAATTTGATAGCATACATAAGATAAAATAATATAATCCAAAGAAGAAAGAGTTGAAGGTGTGGCGATAAAGTCGGCATAACATTACACCAATTATCTATGAACTGGACAAGCTGAAGAATAAACTAAGAACCATTAAAAAGGAAATCACAAAAACGTTTCCTTCTTGGTCATGCATAGTTAAAAGCAACAAATAGTACAAAAGAGCAAAGAGAATAATGATATTAAGAAACCCAAAATCAGAAAAACTATAACACTAGGAACAAGGTACGAGTCTGAAGCTGAAAGGCCATTTAAAATATGAAGCCTAATCAAAGCAGAAGTTTCCTGGAAATGAAAATTGTATGCCTCAAACATCTATGATTCAAAGGTTGCTGTTCAAAATATCAGCAACCAGTAAGAACAAAATAAAGTTGGTGGGGTGGGGTTATCAATTTTGTCCTCATATGTGAATGTGGCGAAGCTTCAGTAACCGACCAAGATAGAATATCTGATGGGGTTGTAGTTATCAGTTCAGGAGAAGAAAGAAAACTAATGGGAATCTCTAACTGCAGGAGATTTCGAACTGACTCAATTCGAAGTGAATGTTAACTGAATCATGCAAGAGAGGTGTATGGTTTAAAAAGTTTCTTTAATTGTTCAATATGAGACTTTATAATAGTTCTCCAAACACTATCCAAAAGAAGGAGTAATCAAAGAGATTCTAATGCTGATTCTAATATTAGACATGAATTTTAATCTTAACCATTCAGAAGAAGGGCCTCATGGGACAAGAGGGAGAGGAAGAACCTGGTTCTGTGTTGTTGTTATCTTGTTGTGTCTGAGAAGCAGCACCGGCTTCATGACGGAACTCTTGATGAGGTGGATTCACAAAGGGAAGTTGTGAATGCAAAAGAAGATTGTTGTTGGGGTCTAAATCATCCCACACGGGACTTCCAGGACCCCAACCTGCAGGAATTGTATTGAACCACTCTCCCCAAACCAATTCCTGAGGCTGTGAAACTCCTTCCTCGGTTTCAGCATTCTCTTCTGCTAATGTCTCAGTTGGTGGCACGTCCTCACTCTCAGTGTAAGTCTCTTCTGGAACTGGCTCAGGTTGCTTTGTGTTCTGGCTTGATGTTGATGTTGAACCTTCGTTGGAAGAAGAAGCAGGAGCAGGTGCGGATGGTTCTACTTTACCTTTGTTAAGGAAGAGTTCAGGGAAATTGAGCTTAGCATTTTCTCCTCTAAGCTTAAAGGCTTCACGATCATAAGCCATAGCAGCATCTTCAGCAGTGTCGAAGGTTCCAAGCCAGAGACGAGTTCTATTGCGAGGGAGACGAATTTCAGCAACCCATTTGCCCCAATGGCGTTGCCTTACTCCCCTATAGAGCTTGGTGGCATTCAAAGGCTGTCCTTGAGGCCTTAACATTGGTCTCCCTTCATGCCCTGACCGGTTCATCATCATCATCATCCTCCCTCTTGGACTCAAATTGAGTGCGTCATTCCAATACTGAAGAAGCTGCTGCTGCTGCTGCTGCTGTTGGAGCTGTGGTTGGTTTGATATGGTGGAATCTGGGCATAGGAATGGTGGATACCCCATGTTCTGTTGGGATCCAAACGATATCATTTGTTGCGTTGGCTGAAGAGGGGGACGAAAAAGAGGCAAGTTTGGGGTTCCAAATGAGTGTGGGAATGATGGCATTGGGTGTTGAGAGCCTTCAAAAGCAAAAGGAAACACTATTCTTGATGAAGGAGGTTGGAGAGAGAGCATAGAGGAGGATGATGAAGAAGGTTGTTGATTGGGATTTTGGCGTTCGGGGCTGCGGATTTTCTTGAGAGGCCTTTCTGAGATAGAAGCATCATCAAAAACTGGCTTCCATTGTCTCCTCCCTGAGCTCAAATCCACACCCTTTCTCTTCTCTTTCTCCGAATCTTGGCCTTCACTTTCACCAAACACTTTGTGCTGCTGGGTCTCTTCAGCACCCTCCTTGCTGGACATTCCACTGTTATACGCCATGACCACCACCAATTAAAAGACAGAATTTGAGAGTATTGGCTGTGATTAATTAATCTCCGATCAGAATACAAAACAGAATCGGATGGCAAAGGTGGTAGTTTTGGAAAGACCCATGTGAAAATGTGTTGTGTGTAATCAACAAATAAGCAAATAGAGAGTGGAATAGTGTCTGATGATGGGTGTGAAGGTTTGAGTTGAGAGAGTGAGAGAGAGAGAGAGAGAGGAGACAGCAAGTGGCAAAAGCAGAGGAGTGAAGGGGGTTTATATGGGAGAAAGCAGAAAGGGGTTGAAATCAAACTTTTTCAAGTTAATGCAGGAAAAGTTGGACAGTCAGTGGTTGGCTTGCGTGGGTCCCACGCGCTTCTTCTTTTGCTTCAACATCAATCTCTGACTCACCTCACTTCATTTGCTTCACAGTCACTAGTTGTGTAGTGAGGTCCGAGGGAAAAACAGTTATTAACTGTTTCTGTCAGTGCCATGGTGCGGCAAACAGGGATTTCCTCACTCTATGCTGTAACATATTGTATGAACCCTGTTGCATTCAATTTCCTATCTTAAACCATGCTATTATGGAGAAAATACTAATCATATTACATTGATAAAAGTTTGAAAAGTGTGTCCCTCAAGTGGCTTCGTCCCTGGGTCCGACACAGGTGACATGGGATGGAACCAAACACATGTATATGTGGTTTCTCTTTGATAAAAATCATGTTGTCATTAAAATAAAATCTTATTGAATCGTTCATATTATAAGAGACTTCTGCCTTAAGGAAAGAGATGTTAATGTGGCAGCTCTGTGGCACTTGATGAAAAGAAGGATTAATATGATAACTCACTGTTCTTGCTATGGTGGAAGTCGAGTGTTTGTGTGAGGTGCTTTATAGGGTCAGATTCTGATAATGCTATGCCCGGTTTCTGAATGTAAAAATGTCTTCCAAAACTTGTTTGCCCATTTATTGAAAACCAGGGAATACCATTTCAGTTCATAACTTGCTGGTGATTCTGCCTTATTTTACTCTTTAGTTTATTAAAAAAACTCATTTCATTCCTTCATTTTTTACATCTTCTTGACTTTATTAGTGAGTGAATATGCTGAGTCGTGTTAAATAGATGAATTCATTCTTTATATATGGATTATTTATGACCAAAGGTCAAACTATGAAATTGGTGTAATTTGAAATCATTATTATTAATTTAGATTTTTTTTTATTATCTATTTGGGTTAAGACTAAGAGAAACGATATTAAGAGAGAAGTCATCAAAGTGAGAAACGATTTGTACAAAAATATGAAATTATGTTGATGATGTATGATTTTTTATGAGTTGTGTTGAAGTTATGTGTCACTTTGTTTAATTATGTTAATTAAAGTCGTGCAACGTGACACCTTCAATATAAAATAATACAACTGAAGTTTTGTCATTTATGTACAACTTCATTTTAGCTTTTTTATTTTTTTAAAAAGGAAAGAAGTAGGTTAAGCTTTTTTTTAAAAAAAACATCAAGAATTGATTTTAGTTATTGGTTTATAAAGTTTATGATTTCTGCAACGTCCAACATATTGCATCGCACCAAAACATGTTTGCGACGTCGAACATATTTGCTACTTCCACTATGACACCTCCATTAGCATATCATCTGCTTTCATCATTGCATTGTTATTGTCCGTCGTTGCCTTCATATGGGTTTGATAATCTACCACCTGACCAAAACCAATCGGAACCTACTGACCATAGTCTACAACAAACCAAACCTACACCCCCATGATGACCATAAAGGTTGAGAAGGAGAGCACCATGTGATACTTCCTCCCATAGAAAATATTTTTTCATTTATGTAATCAAAACAATCACTATTTATATGAATGTTCGTTATTTTATTATTCTTGTTTCGCTAAATTTAATAATACAAATTTCTTTATTCAAACAATAAGAAATACAACATAATTACATAAATAATATATATTTTAAAAAAATCTAATCATAGTGTCTTCAAATCATCAACTATAAACTCTAAAAACCAATAAATTAAAACCAATTCTAGATTTTTTTTTTTTAAAAAGGCTTAACCTAATTATTTTTTTTTTAAAATATAACAAGAATTCAAAACTAAATTTGTGTATAAGTGACATAACTTTAGTTATATTATTCTACATTGAAGTTGTGTTACCTTAACACAATTTTAATTAACATAATTAAGGAAAGGTTTGCAAATGACAGACAAATTCTACACAACCCGTAAAAAAATTTATACACCATAGATAAAACTTCATTATTCTATTCAAATTGTTTCTCTTTTAAGAACTTTTTTCTTAAAATCGATCCCCTACCCACAACTTAATCCAAATAGATAATAAATAAAAAAATTTCCCAAATCGTAATAATAATTTTAAATTACAGTAATTTTTTATTTTAACACTAAAGTAAATTTCATTTTGTAATATATATATATATATATATATATATATATATATATATAAAAAATGTGTCAAATAATAATGTGCTATCAATATTTATTAAATTGTAAATTAGGTTTTAATAGTTTTAGGATGTGATAGAAGAATATCCAGTACAAGAAAAAAAAGAGTTTTTTTAATATTCACTTATTTAAAATAAAAAAGTATAGCTTAAACAGAAAAGAGTAAACTTATACGTGTTAATAATTTTTTTAAAAAAATAACTTCGTAATTTACGCACGTACATTTATTTCAATAATACAAACTCACGTACTAAAAAAAAAATAGGGTTAGTTTTAGCTGACACAATTTTATGAGTAATTTGAAAAAGTCAACTCATTTGTTTTCATGATAGGTCAGCTAATAAAATAATAAAACAAAAAAAATAAAAAATCAATTTTTTATAGTGACTTTTATCGCTTTTTATAAGAAAAAAAAGGGCCAAACATCTATATCATTTCAATATTGGTGAATCACAACCATATACAATTTATACAATTTATGTTATGAAAGTTAATAATTTAATACAAGTTAGACTATTTTTATGATATTTTTATAATATAATAATTAAATTATTCAATTATTTGTTTATAAAATATCTTTTTTTTATTTATTTTCGTAAGTTATTTATTTAGATTTTTGTAATATGATATTTTAAATAAATAAGGAAGAAAAGCGTCACTTTATTAAATATAAATGAAGTGGATATCGTCTATTAAAAATTTTAAAGAAGATAAGAATCTTATAGATAAATATCTATTTTAAAATTAGAAAAAATATAAATATTATTTAGTATATTTAGTATAACAGTATAAGACATAAATATAATCTCTCATAAATTATATTAAATAACAGAGAACTCAATTTGAGTGGTTAAACCTATTTTATGGTTTCAAACTATAACAATTTCAATGATTAAATACAATCGATAACTATGTTCCAAAATATATAAACTTATTTTAGGTGAATCTAATTCTTCTCGTGAACCACGGTGTTTGCTCCTTCTGAACCTAAAAGGTTCAATAATTAAACCACCCACCTTACCAAACTACGAAGAACTTTTCAACAAAATCTGCTTCTCATATTCATTTTTTCTTCATAGCTTGGTAAGGAGAATAGTAGTGTACCTTTTATCAATCTTGCATAGTCTTTTTTTTGTTAAAATTTACAATTTATATTTATATAGACTGAACACATAAAAGTTTTTATATTTGTATATTGTTATGTATGTAATATTGTTGACTTTTGTGGTGATGATGATTTTAAAGGTTATATTATTGACGTTTTTACTTGTTCAGTGTAAATACTTAATTATATGTTAAGTTCAATTTTGTAAAAATATTTAAAACTTATAAATTTTTCGTTTAAAAGCGTAATCTATGATAATATATAAAGAAGATATACACAATTTCTTACAAATTTTACGTTTTAAATAACTACTTTTTTAAATTTAAATAATTACTCATAATAAAAAAATCATCAACAAAATAAAAAAGATTTGACCACAATAAAATTATAAAAAGTATTAGTTTATAATTACTTCAAATAACTTTTTATAATTTAATATATTTTATTTTAATAATTATTTTAAAAAAATATTTCTTTTTGTCAAAAGAAAACCGTATTTAAATTATTTATTCTTTAATAAATTAAAAATAATTTATTTAATAAAATAAATAATTAAATATTTCCTCTTTATTTTAAAATAACTAAAACTTCTTCTTTAAAAAATACCGGTATATATGTACAATAATTCACCCTTTAATATATATAGTTTATCCTTTAATAAATAAAACTAATTTATTTATTAAATAAATAATTAAATATTTTTTTATTTAAAATAACTAAATACCTTCTTTTAAAAAAAAATAACGATATATGTATAATAATTAACCTTTTAATATATATAACTTATCCTTTAATAAATAAATAAATACTTTTTTTATATATGACGGTTATATATATATAATTTATTTTTTAATAATTAATTATAAAAAATAAAAATAATATTATTTACTATTTTTTAAAATAACAATTAGAGATAATAATTATAATTTACCCTTTAGTATATATATATATATATAATATTTTATACATTTATCAGATAAAAATATTATTATTTATTTAATAAAATAAATAATTGAATAACTTCCCTTATTTTAAAATAAGTAAATAATTTTTATTCTTAAAAATAACAGTTACAAAATTTTTTAATACTATTATTATAAAACTATATGTATATATTAAATTGTATTATTTTTTTAATTAATTAATTATAAAAATAATAAAATTATATATATTTAATGTAATAAAATTGTAGAGCGCATATATTTTTGCTAGTTTTTATAATATATTCACGAAATTATAAGTATTTAATAAATAAATATTTAAAGTATCCAATAAATAAATAATTAAATAAAAAGACACGTGCATATAGTTATGATAGAGGATAAGGTAATATATCAAATGATAAATGGAATTAAATGAAAGGTAATAAAATAACTAGATAATAAGGAATAGTTCCAAACTTGTAAGATATAAATTAATAAAACAAACATGTTTACTAAAATAATTATTTTTATAAAAGTAATTTATAAATCAATAAAATATTTTGCCATATTGTTCAAATCAGATTAATTACCATCGAATTCATGAATTATTCCATTTTGTTTGAGTTTCTAGTACCATATTTTTAATATGATATGATTATATTTATGCCATAAGTATTAAGATGAGATTTGTGTTTCTTCAATAAAATACTTTGATTATTAAGTTATACTTTGAATTTTTCATTGATATTTGTGTGATATTTTTTATTTATTTGGATATGTCTAGTTACATATATAATTTGTACATTAGTATCATCATTCTACAAAAAAAATTAAGGAGTTGTGTATCATATGATTCTTTTTAACTTAGACATTAGATAATGTTTTCATTCGATTATGATTGATGTGATGAGTTAACTTAAATATGAAGTTATTCATATTTTCAGTTTTTCAGCAAATATGTTTACTTTCACACAATCATCCCCATGAAGGTAGTTTGTAACTAGTCTCACAAAAATATTTATTTATTCAAAGCCCCAAATCTTATGTAAAGAAAATTAGAAAAATACAAAGACATTTTTTTATGGGGTTGGGGTTTAGAAAAAAGGAAAGAAAATAACATGGATGAAATGGGTGAACATAAGTAAACCAAAAGAATTAGGAGGATTAGGCATAAAAGAAGTACAATTATTTAATGAGACGCTTTTAGCAAAGTGAAAATGGAGATATGCATCCGAAAATGAAGGGAGTGTTATTTTTAATCACAAAAAAAAATATATAAATAAAAGGGTACATGGGACACCCCAACCCCTATACACAATCTTGTATATAAAGAGAAGTTACACTTTACAAAAGACTAACCCTTACAAAAGGATAACTTCACAAAAAACAAGACCACATGTCATCCTATATCAGTTATACCATTCTCCCAAGAAGGTTCATCTAAGAAAACCAAGGAGTGTGGAAGAGGTACTAAAATTAAATTTTGACATGACAAATTGGAGAAATATCTTATGCCAAAAAATACCCCAAATTGTATAATAATTCCAACTTAAAACAATCCTTGGTGTCAGAGATGAGTTCTTAGAATAATAACACTTGGAAATGAAAAATGAAATGAATGAAAGATTGGTTTGAGTGAGAAATACCTCAGATCACTCTATTGATGCAAGAATTATCACAGCATATATCAACAATACAGGGACAAGATATATAAAATGCAAAAGAGATTACTCTAAAGAATTTACAATTAAATATGCATATGACATTATATATAATAATAGAAGTAGGTATCAAAATGAATTTTTCATATGGATAGTGGGGTTGAATTATGTGGTCACAAAATATAATTTAGGACATAGAGAAATACAAATATCTTGCAACTTGTGTTTCACGTGTGCATCAATATGAGTGTAGGATAGCTAATCGGGTGTGAAACTTATGCAATAAATTGATAGGATTAATAAAGCTCAACATAAACAATCTAAACAACACTTCAATATGTTTTGTATGCCTGAACTGAATACCAAATGTAATATGATATGTAAGATAATGTGGGTAGCATTGATGAAAAGTATGTGGGATCAGGATAATATAATTTTTTTTCTAGAAATGATACAAAAGACAATGAGAATATTTTTGGGATGACAAAGTTAAAAGCTTGGATATGAATAAAAAATAAAGTACCAAAATCAATTTTTTCATTTTCTAATTGATGTATATTCAATCTATTTTGAAATAAATTTTAAACATGACTACTTTAACCTAAGTATTCTCACTTTGAAATTAAAAACAAAAAAGATGAGGGTATAATGACTCTTTTTTATAGCAAGTGTATTGAATCAGGAATAATAATTTGTCCTTAAGGACGATATCAAACTCACAATGAACAACTATTTAAAAATCCTAATAGTAGTATTCTCTAAGTATAAGAATATGTATAATAATTTGATTTGATTTCACTACAAGAAAAAATGGTTTTAACGGGGGTTTATTTTTATATTATCCAGGGTTAAAACCTCTATTAAGTCATTTACCAAGGATTGTGGGTTCCCCCACTAAACCATCCCTATGGAACGTGTTCCTCGAGAATTTTTTTAAACCTCAAGAAAAGTCTTTCAGAACCCCTATTAAATATCATGGGTTTAAGAACCTCCGTAAAATACCGTGAGTTTCAAAACCTCTGTAAAAGGCCATGGGTTTCAAAACCTCCATTAAATACCATGGGTTTAAAAACCTCCATAAAATATCATGAGTTTAAGAACCTCTGTAAAATATCACGAGTTTCAAAAATTTTCATAAAATGACTTGCCATTTAAAATAACCTTCAATCCCATTTTCCACTATCTCTAACAATCCTTCTTACTTCTCTCTTCCACTGTAGACACATTGCTCTCCGACACAAGCTCAATGGCCGCCAAGGACAGTCCTAACAAGAAATCACAATTCAGCCACACTTATGTCTATTATACCTAAGGATAAGAAACACAAAATAAGGCACTATCTTCTTCTTACTCCAATATTGCTTCTTCCATCACCCTACTGCTCCAACTTGGGTCTCAAGCTCCTATTACCTAGCTCGACAGAAACTGGTGTTTATCACTGTTTTATATAACCTAAATTTACATTATCTATCAGATGTGGGCTTCAAAGGCATGTATGTTCTTGGATAAAGATTGCAATAATATATTGCGAGGAGAAATTAACTTTATCACTTCTCACTTTCACATTGAATTAATTATTAGATACATTTTAAACTAAAGACCTTCATTTAAAATATTGCAAAATTACGAGAATTAAATATTAACAATTATAATTAAAACTAAAATTTCACATAAAATATATGTACATCAAAAACTAAAAAAAAAAAATAAGTCAAGTTTTTTGAAGTATGAGCTCATAGCAAAAAAATACTAGGAATTATATAAACCAACTACCATCAGTCATAAAAAAATATGCAAATACTGTTGAAATACTTATTATCCAAGATTAGTTGTTGATATACTTATTATCCAAGGTTATCTTCCTGAGTTTTTAAAATAAATTTTTGAAACTTTAGAAAACTTATTTGTAATGTAATGTAAAGTTACACTTTCAAAATTTTAGAGAATTTAGTTATAAAATATATTAAACTATGTAGTTCTTAATTATTTGTTTATAAACAGATTTAATTATATTCATTTATTGAAGTTTGAAAAATATGAAGTGTTTTATTGAGGTTTTACAATAAATCTTCGTAATTTAACTAAGGTTAAAATAACCTCTATTATTTTGCTGAAGTTTTAGGAAAAAAACCTTTAGAATTTAACAGAGGTTAAAAAAACCTCCATTATTTTGTTAAGATTTAAAAACAAACCTTTAGAATTTAACGAAGGTTAAAAAAACCTCTGTTATTTTGCTGAGGTTTAGATTAAACCTTTGAAATTTAACGAAGATAAAAAAAAAACCTCCATTAGTTTGTTGATATTTTAAAATAAACCTTTGAAATTTAACAAATGTTAAAAAAACCTTCGTTAATTAAATCAATTCCTATGATTATATCAACCTCTGCTAAATAACCTTCGTTAAAACCTCTTTTTTCTTGTAGTGTTTAATATGAGTTTGCATGAAAATTAAATAAAAATAAAGTAAATGAATAAAATAATTCAAATAAGAAAATTGGGACACTGTTTGTAATTTTAAAACATATAACACTTGTTAGTAGTGTAGAATGTCTCAATGATATATTAGATGTTTCTCCTATACCAGTACCAATTGTAAGCATAAAGGTCTTTTGAAACATTTGGAGATGTGACTAGGCCTAGTAATACATAGGACCTAGTCTTTTCCAAGTGCTTGGGTATAAATTGTTTTCTCATATAACTTATTAACAACATTCCTACATTTATATATATAGGTACAAATTTGAAATCCAAGCAGGAAAAATTCAAGTAATTCTGAAAGAATCTATATCATATACTTGAACATGGGTGTTAAAGATTTTACTATTTTTTCTTCAATAATGTCACTAACATCTAAAATAGTTTTTTGCGTACTGTATTTTCTTGTGTAGTATTTTTTAGGCTTTCATCTTGAAAAAAGAAGGAGACTTGTTGGACTAAACTAAAAAAGGAATATGTTTGGAGTGAAATCAATCTCACTGAAAAGTATAAGAATGGAGTGTTGAAAAACAAGATCTAATTCGAAGACAGAACCATGATATGAAGTGAAATAGAGAGCCAAAAGTCTTTTGTGTACGGACTCAAAGATCCAAATGCTATTTTTTTTATATACTTTTTAATGATAATAGAAAAACCGTGTTGTCTATGTATAATATTTTTCATAAATTAACTATGCGGACCTTATGCATATATGAATTCCAAATTAGAAATTTATGAATTTGATTATTTGTTAGGTGAGATGTGTCTTGGTGGGTTGTTTTCTGGAATTCTGGTTACTGGAGGTGATTAAATGAAAAGAAAAAATGAAGAAGAAAAAGGTGTTGTTTCATTTATTTCCTTCTCTCTCTCCCCGTGTCTGTGTTTGTGATGCTTAGAAAGGTAGAAATGATCCATATGTTTTGTCTGTCTGCTTTTGTGCTATGTATGCATCCATGCATGCATGAGTATACCTCAAAGGGTCTTCAAGGTACGTAGACAAGGAAACAATGGTGTCGGGAACACAACACCTTTAATTAGATCACCTTTCAATTACTACATATTACTCATTTCGACCATAGACAATTAACTGTTCAATTCCGCCATTCTTGCTTTCCACTAAATTACGGACATCTTAAATTACAGTATATATAATTAATACATTTTTTTACTATATAAGTAAACTTTAATTACTCTTATTATATACTACATAATTATAAAATATATCTCGACTAAATTTTTTAACCCATATTATTTAATTATGGAGAGATAAATTATTTTTTAAGTTGTCAAAAGGTGAAGTATTAGTTATGTACCGACCAGGCCATCGGGTATGATGATGTGTCTAGCACGTGACTACGTGGGGCGTGCTCAGCAGAGCACGTGGACGAGAGAAAGATGAACAGTTCAGAAGTGAGCATAGTCGCCGATTCATGGAACCGGCGTTCTATAGTGAACATGGTCGTTTGTCGCCGGGTTTGTGCGTCATCGACGTGTTAGATAATGGGAGATCAGGTGGTCTGACATTGCCACGAGGGGCACATCGCCGGACCTCCCAGTGAACTCAGTTAAAGCTGCTGGAGGCTCAAAAGAATACGTTCAGGCGTGTAAGTTCAGTAAGACGATTGTTACGACAGCATGGGGCGTGAAGGTCGAGTGGATTGAAGGGAACAGGTTGCCCATCAGCGGCAGGACTCCCAGAGTGGACATTCGCTGGTGGCAAGGTTTCCTCAAGCTAGAACATGAATGGCATAGCAATAAGGAAGGAGCCATTTGCGACAAGCGATATCACAGAGATGGTGCACTTTGTTGCATCCGATACTTGCATTGTCAGGTGGTGTTCCAGAGTGTATTACGTGCTAGATTACTCCTTGAATAGGAGACTTAGCCGTGCGACTGGTTACTACACAGAAATAACACTCAAGTTACCCCAACCCAGATGATGACACGTGTAGGGTTGGATGCAGTATAGAAGTGACGCTCGAGTTACCCTAGCTCAGATAATGACAAGTGTAGGGCTGGGTACTACCTGCTACCCCAGCCTAGATGGTGACACGTGCAGGGTTGGATGCGAGCCACGCGTCCAAAGCATAACTACCTGGAGAGAGAAAAAACCTAACTATAAAGGTAAACTGAACAGAATTTGCAGAGGTACGTTTTTCATTACGGCTCATTGTTCTAGGTTGAGTGCACTTTAGTACGATTCTACAGAGTATAGTTTTCTCTCAGTTTTTGGGTGTTCTGGTCACTGACTTGAGCGTCGGAGCGCCACCGGCCGCAGAGGTGCCACCTTGTGTTTTCAGGTTCTCAGAGAGGCAATCTGTGGTGTGGACTTGAAGGGCACGTGGTGTCAAGCTGGTGAGGAAGATCGTGACGAGGCAACGCTTTGCGCTAGGTCAAACGGCAGGAACAAGTTAAAAAGTTTATAAAAATATAAATACTTATAAGAGTTGCTCATTAAAATGTTCAAAAAGGATATGGCATAACAAAATTTATTTAAAGTGAAGTAACAACTTTGTGTAGGAATCATCATAAAGTAACTTTGTCAAAAGTTTGTTTCTGTAATAAGTTGATATTAACATTACGGTCTATAAAATATGTAAAGAGAGGGTATTTTCATGGAGAATTATTCAAGTAATATAATTTTTCTTAACCAAGAAACAAGATTATTGAACAACTCAGGTACACGTTGGATACACACAACTTTATGCGGGGCCTATTAAAACAGCAGCCTGATGTACCATACTTACCATGAAAATATGGAGATATATATCGACTCTTTTCTCGGGTGTTTTTAAGATGGAATCCAAATCCAAAATAATTTGATTAAAATTTAAATTTATTTTAATTAGATCAAATTCATTTGGGATTTTTTTTAATTTAATTTAAATTAGATTAAATATATTTTGTCAAATAGATTAAATTTCATGTAATTATATTAAATTTCATGTGTTATTGACTTAATTGATCTGATGTGTGTATTGATCGGACACCAGTCCAACTAGTCCAGTCTGTCTTGATCCCTCCTGAGCTCTACTCAATTTATAATTAGTTGGACTTAGTTTGATCTTGGCCTAACCTAACCTAATCTTGATCGAATCAATCCAACTTAGATCCAACATAACTCGATTGAATGCGGGGCCAGACTGACTCAACTTGACCTGGGAATAGGTCGACTCAACTTGACTTGACATGGATCGACTTAACTTAGCTTGACATGGCCCCAACCTGATATTGGCCCAATGTCTCGTCCAAAAATAGGCCAACTCGACTTGGCCACCTAGGCCCATCTAAACCTAGTCTGACCTAACTTGGCTCAAGCTACACTCAGCTCAACTAGACTCGATCTTACCTAGGCCTTGCCCAACTTGATTGAACATGGCCCAACCCGATGTAGGCTCGATGTTGTAGGACAATAGAGGCCCAACTCGAATTGGCCATACCTAACCCCGTTTGTCTAGTCCTGGGACTGGGTTGACTCTGCTCAATGAGGGTCTCAGTTAGACATGAGCCCAGACTGACTTTGACTAAACTCAAGTTGACTTGGGATAAGTCCGACTCAACTTGATCTAGGGTTGAGTTGGTTTTTGGCTTGAGCTGACTCTAACTCAACTCAACTTCCGCTCGAGTTTAATCGGTTCAACTTGGGTATGAGTTACACTTGAGCACAATGGGACTCGACTTGACTTGAGCCCATGTCGATTCTAACTCAACTCATTCTAGGCCCAAGTTGACTCAACTTGACTTGGGTCTAAGCAAAATCAACTCAACATGGGTCATGGTCAACTCTACTCGACTCAGATCGTGTGGGCCAGTTTATATGTGATGGATGTATCCAGTTGAACGATACATGAAGATTTTGAAGGGATATGTGAAGAGTCAATGTCATCCGAAAGCTTCCATTATTGAAAGTTACATTTCAGAAGAATCTATTGAGTTTTGTTTCGAGTACTTGTCAAAAACCAAATCTATAGGAGTTCCTGAAAAATGTTGGCACTTCGGTAGATATATAAGTAAATCTTCAAAAGGTGTACATTTCATAACAAAACTAGAGAAGAGGTTCTGCAAGTACACTTGTATATCCTGAATAACACTGATGAAGTGTTACCATACTTAGATACACACAAAGAGATTGTCAAATATAAGAATCCAAGACAATAAAAAAAATGGGTGTTAATTGAGCATAACAAAACTTTCATGTCATGGTTTAAGTAAAAAGTCATGAATGATCCACTAACACCTGAAACATTAACATAACTTGCAAATGGTATCAAGTTTGATGTTTTATGTTGTTCTGGCTATGAAGTAAATGGTTGTTTGTTTTACACAAAGTCTCGAGATGATAGGAGTACAATGAAAAATAACGGAGTCACCTTGGAGGTAGAGTCTATGCAGTTTTCGACTTTAAAGGATCAAAATCTTGTTGTGGGATCAATGCCTTATTATGGTGTCATAGTAGAGATTTGGGAAGTTAATTATACCAAGTTTATTGTACCTGATTTCAAATGCAAGTGGATTGACAATAAGATTGGTGTCAAAGTTGAAGAATCAGGAATGACTTTGGTTGACTTTCGAAAGATAGGTTATCATGACGAACCATTCATAATGACATATCAAGCTTCCCAAGTTTTCTATATCCAAAATCCTACGTCTGAGCACTGGTTTGTTGTGCTACATGGAAAAAACAACATAATGACCCAGAAGATAAAAATAATGACATTTGTAAGATTGAATCACTTACAAGAACGACGATCAATAAAGAGTACAAGGATGTTGCTGATGTTGTAAATGCAACTTGAAATGATCATGACGAAGGAATATATATTTGTATGTGCATGTGTTTCATGTTTAGTTTTACAATATATAATTTTTATTATATTTCATATTTTTTATATTTATCATATTTGTTTGATAACAAGAACATGACAGATGACAAAGTTCCTCATTCAAGAACTGGTAGAGGACCCACAAGATTAAAGAGTATGAGTAAGAAGATAAATGATGGTAAAAAAATACCATTGTCTATTGAGGTCAACACTGGTGTGGCCACTAGGCCATATGCAAAGAATTTTAGCAGTTAACTCGGAGTAGTTGCTCGTGAAAGGATCTCTATCTTAAACGAGGAAGAAAAAATTCTCCACTGATGATCATGTGGCAGTATTGGTGGAAGTTGCTACAGCTCTAGATACAACAGTCGTAGAGGTTTCATGGGATGCAAATCTTTTTGGAAGGCATAGTGATGTACCGTTGTACTTTCACATGTCTGATTTGTTGGACCTTGCATCCGAAAATCAAGAGATTAACATAACAGTTCTGCAATTATGGATGATGTAAGTTCAAATATTAAAATCTTTATACTTTTGATTTATTAAATATATTAGTACTAACTTATTGAAATTTAGGTATATTTGTGGATTATGCTTCAATGAAGGGAAACACAATATATATGGGTTTTTAGACCCTCAACTCATTCAATCACCACTGCCTTAAAGAATGGAGGAAAACGAATTTATTTTGCTCCTTACATCCATCAGTAAGTCCATATTTATTAAATAAGTTATACTAAATTATTGAAATAAGAGAAACTAATTGATTTGTTATATAGGTGTCATTGACAACTATTGATCATATCTGTTCAAGATCATACCACGACTTGGTTTTGCTCCTTGCATAAGAAATCCCTACTTATTTTAAACACATTATAGATATGTACGAAAATTTCATTTAACATTTATTATTACTTATATATTATATAATGTTATGTATTCTAACATGAAATCTTATTATTTCAGTGCTTACTTTGAATATAACATGTGAAGTGGGAGGGGAAGTGCAAACGCACAAAGACTCACTTGGATGTACCTTAAGATATTTAAAGTATATGTGTTCACTCAATTTAATGTGTCTCATTCATTCATTTAATACATTTATTTTCACAGGTTGTCTAACAGACAATCTAAAAGTTATGAGTGCGGTTATTATGTTATGCAGTGGATGTCCACTATTGTGTGAGCTATTATTGATAAAGGTTGGGATTAGGTAATACCTCAATACAAAAAACACTTTAAAATTCAAGGTTTATTATTCATGCACTAATTCAAAAAGAATTCAAATGTCACAGTTTTTCAATGACCAACAACCGCTAGGTCAGAAGCATTGGAGTACGTGAGGACAACATGGTCAAAATATTTTGTAACCATGTATAACACCTTGGGATAGATAAATTATTAGAATGACCTAGAACTTTTTCATATATTAGCAAAACTTTTTATAGAATGTTATAATTTGTTGTATGTATTTTTCCATATTTAAATGCTTTTATTTTTTGGAAATTTGATATTTTATGCAAGTTTGAGGTGTAGATATATCAAATAAAACAATTTTTTTTTAAAACCACATATAATGATGGTTTCACCTGAAACCGTCTTTAAAAATCATTTTTTTTCAAAAAATGACACATATAACAACGGACGAACCATATTTAAAATATATATATATATATATATATATATATATATATATTTTAATTTAGTTACTAACCAATGAAACGACGGTTGAGATACCAATTTAGTTACTAAATAATTGGTAGTTAATTTGATTAGAAATTATTTATCAATAATGGAAACTAATTTAGATACCAATAATTTTTTTAATCTCTAAAATATTATTTAATTTAGTCAATATAATAATTTATTATTTTTATCTTTAAAATTGATTTTTATTTAATAATTTTCTAGTAGTATATATATCACCAAACTTCAAACTCAACTAAAATAAAGTAAATACTTTAACTCATTTACCTCTATTCCGTTCCTCAAATTTTTTTTTTCAAAAAGCTAAGCTAAGTTAGGAAGTTCTCGCAAGGAACCAGATTTACAAACACATTACTAATATTTTTTTAGAAGCACTAAAGTTTATAAAATACAATTAAAAAAATTAAAGGGTTAAGTATTTTTTAGTTCCTAAACTTCAATGTGAAATTCCTTCACCAAAATTGTAGAGTCATTGAATCCTTACACTTTGAAAAACAATGTAAAACATCTTTGGAACCAAACAACGTTAACAATTTTTCCCTGTGACAAATGGAGTTTCACATTAACACGAAGAATAAAATATAATTTCATATAAATTTCATTAATTAACACTAAAAAAAATCATGAAATAGAAACCAATTTTAGAGACAAAAAATAATTAGTTGATATAGTGACTAAATTAGAGACCATTTTAGAGACTAAATAAATTTTTGGTTTCTAAATAAGTTTCTATTATTGTTAAATGGTTTCTAAATTGGTATCTAATTAGAAATCAAGGTTTTTGCTACCAAATTTAGAATCTAAATAATTGGTAGTTAAAACTTTGATTGCTAATTAGATGTCAATTTATAAACCATTTAACAATAGAAATTAATTTAGAAACCAATTTTTTTTTAGTTTCTAAAATGGTATCTAATTTAGTTACTATTGCAACTAATTATTTTGTTCTCTAAACATTGGTTTTTATTTGATAATTTTATTTAATGTAAAAACATATTTTACTCAATTAAAATTGTAATTTATATACTAAACATATCTTAAAACTTCAAAGTCTTTTACAACTATCTATATTAAACATCAAAGTTGGATCTTACAACAACATCTATATTAGTTATTTAATTTAATCCAAAATCAGATTATAAACTAGGTTTCAGGTAGAAATTTTAACTTAAAGTGAGACGGAGTGTTCACACTCAGCATGTTTACAATATTCAGTATAATTGTCATGCTAAAGCATGCTTAATATTTAGACTTTCAGCTTTTATATTTACTTTAACTTGCTCTCAATTATTTATTAAATATTCTTTTACAATAATCTGCACAGCTAATGAAATAAAAAAAAGTTAATAGTTAACGAATTAACGATTAATTAATATGATAACATTTATAATTTGTTTTGCATTCTTAAATAACATTAACAGTTCATTCTTTTCAAGTAACTGTTAACATTATTTACTTTATAACTCACTTCAGAGGAGCATGGTTCTCAAAATTATCTCCCTCATTCTCAAAGATGAGTAATTACGTTTTGTCCATCATGTACGTCTTCTATAGCATATGCGAGTCTTTTACACAATTCTTTCTTGTCTCACTATAACTTTTCTTATGCTCTAGATTCTTCGTATCTTCAAAAAGTTTATGCAATCATCTTCCCTATCGTCAAATGATACAACTTCTTGCAAGAATAATGGTAGATAAAAAAAAGAAAGAAAAAAAAAATAATAAGAAAGGTCGGTTAACACATTCAAGCAATTAGATATGATCAATAAAATAACTTCAGTTCTCCTGATTATTAATTACAAAAACCTGATTATCAGATTATTTAATATTTTCTCGATCGTGATTGATCACATTCTTATGAAATTGACTAAAATAATTAAAAATAGGGTTGCAGCTGTTTCTATATATATAAAAAAAACAGCTTTGAAGGGACAAACAACAAAGACCCAAATCTCTAAACTTATGTAGAAAATAATCAGAAGGTCATCTTCACATTATAACAATCAATCCTGCAAGCATGTCTGTTGAAAGTGAAAAAAAAAGGTAGTTTGAATTTGTCAAAGTCAAACATATGCATGAGGAATAGATTAGCAAAGACGAAGAATAGAGTTTATTATGTATTTGTTTGAGAATAACATTTGAAGTGGGTTAATCATAGAGTGTGTGAGGTAAGAGAGTGGAGTTTTGTGTCTGGGAAAGGATCCACGTAATGCTCCATCTTTTCACTTTCGGTGCAATGCAAAGAGTTTGAAACAATAAGCCATCAGATATGGTTGTCGTTACAAAGTAACGACCACAAGGGTGTCCCTCAAAAACAGGTCGGCGATAATCCGCACGCGTGGGCTCCACACTAAATCTCTATCATTTTGTTCTTTTACTATAATCATACAATTTTATTTTTCTTGCTTCCAGAGCCCTATCTCCCTATCTCCTAACTTTAGATGCTATTTTCATGAAAACTTTTTAAGGGTTATACTAATGTGTTTTTATGTCTTTTTTTAGTATTCAATCACTAATCTTTCTTCGGCACGGATTAAAAGCTTTATAAACGAATTTCCTTATTAGAAGTAGGATATAGAAATTATCCAACATTAATTTTGAGGATTTATGTAAAGTCGGTTATAAAGTACCCAAAAGTCATAATAAATAATAAATAAAATTTTATAATCCAAGTTATAAATTTTGTTGTCTTGGTTTCTATATTTTTCAGACAAGAGTATGAACGATCTTAAATTCAGAACATTCAGTATAGTTAAGAATAAATGTACTTTTAGTCGAGTGTGTAATCTGACTTTCTTTTTTGCATCTTCTCTTACATATACTAGAGTCTCCCCCTATTTTCCTTGTATCTAACCTTCTTATTGGTCCAAATTCATCAGTAAAGACTAATTATTTAGTATTCGTTGATTTGTGCTAATATAGGAATTAATGTCCTTTAATATCAGTATCGGGAATTAACACCCACTAGTGCAAAATGTAGAAACAAGTACTGTGAATTTAGTGCGGCTTTGCGCTTAGACACTTTTGTTAAAAAAACGGTGACACTTTTTAGATTAAGTTCATTTACAAGTGCGACTATTTGTAAAGCCGCCCTTGTAAATCAAAACGCTTGATTTACGGGTGCGGTTTTTCCTATAGCCGCACTTGTAAATCAAAGCACTTGATTTATGAGTGCGGCTGTTACTAATAGTCGCACTTGTAAATCATTTTTTACCTTAAATTTTGAAGCGCGTCGCTTACGCTTTCACTTTCTTTCTCCTCTCTGCCTTTTGCGTTTGCACTGTCCTCTCTCGCATTTACACTTTGTGATCATCTCTTCTTCTGCAACTTCATTCGTTTCCTTTTGGTGCATTTGTAAGTTTGTTCAAGACTCTTTCTTCTTCACCAATCTTATATATATCTTTTTCGTTTTTCTTACTTTGTTTGGTTTCTTGCATTGCTCGAAGAACTGTTTCATTGCCTTCGTGGGTTCTTGTGAGTTTTTCTGTTTGCTTCGTCGCTGCTTTCGCATCCGCCGCCGTGTCCGACGCCGTCGCCGTTGCTAGCACTCCCGTGCCACTCTTCACCAACGTTGCCTTCACACACAAGGTTGGTGGTGTTTTAAATTTTTTGAATTTTTTTAATGTTATGAATCTGTGTTTTTTTATGTATTATAATTTTTATTTTCTAAAATTTATATTATTTAGTATTTATTATAATTTGTATTTATATTATGTTAGTTGTTAGTTTACAATAGAATTATCATGTTTGTATTGAGTCCGAGAGTGTTCGACCCTCGGCAATTGATACGCGTTGTTATTGAGTCCAGGGGTGTTCGACCCTCGGCAAACGCGTGAACAATGATTATAAAGCACATGAATGACTATTTCAAAATATAATGGATCGAAATTGTATTAATTCTATTCGCATAAGTGATGAGTACGAAAAAGGAGTAGAAGAATTTATACAATTTGCGCAACGTAACGCGATCAATAATGGTCATGATGGAGCAAAGATCAGGTGTTCGTGCGTTAATTGTTTGAATGGAAGGATACTAGATGTTAAGATAATGAGGGAGCACCTGCTATGTGATGGGTTCATTCAATCTGATACAACTTGGACATGACACGGTGAATTATTAAATTTACCACGCGTTTCCGTAACTGAAGAGTATGTGGGGTCCACCATGGATGATGCAGTACATGATGATGTAGATGATGATCTATTGGAGGACATGATTCATGATGTGGGAGTTGAGTCTTTTGTAGAAGCGTATGGATATGGAAGTATGTCAAGCGATGTAGAGACTGTTGAATCAAGTGTGATCAAAATCTTTGAAGAATCCAAATCCTAGCATTTGATGGAAGGCTGAAGTTGCTTGAAATTGCTGTTATGTTTTAGAGTAGGATCTGGGGTAGTTTATCTTTGTAATCCACTCTTCGTTGAATCTAAAGCTTAAGTGTTTTCAAATCTTTTAAGTTTAGAGTGTTTTTCAAACTAAATGAAAAACAACCTGTTGTTTTTGTTAGAAAAGATGGCTTTAAACTAGAGGGGGGGGTGAATTGTTTAAAAGAGTTTTCGCAAACTTTTCAAAGCTAGAATGAATTTATCTTAGAAACCAATTGATTCAGCAATTCAGTTAGCCAAAACAGCAAGCAAAAGCTGTAATACCAGAAAAACAATCGGTTGTTTCGTAG
>Ga0123342_1003008_pt1 | contig 27516 bp, 11 predicted proteins | sample Turbeawhitnodule_FD_89960 | JGI IMG/M metagenome (GOLD analysis project Ga0123342, IMG submission 89960) | Root nodule microbial communities of legume samples collected from Mexico - Turtle bean Mexico white nodule | ecosystem: Host-associated > Plants > Roots > Nodule | place: Mexico: Nepantla... | reverse complement strand
CTGATCACTTGGTCGCCTGGGTTTACATCTGGCGACTTCATCTTAAACTTGGTGACCGCCGGTTCTGGTGTGCTGGAGATCGGAGCACGCCAACTTAGTAACTGGCGACTACACGAGCCCCCCCGACTTCCTTCCCCTCTGCCAACCAGGCGTCCCATCAACACGCCTATACAGTATCTTGATGCCACGTCATCATTTCCGACTACCAGGACGGTACAGATACTAATCATGAGATTCTATCATTATTAAATTAATTGCATATAATTGGGTACAATATCGTCAAATATTGTATGCATACAATAAATTGCATATAATTTGATAATTATTATTTTCTTAATAAAGTGATAAGGGAAAAAGTTAAGTATCCATGGAAACCATCCGAAACACGCACGTTGTTCTAAAGATGTAAAGTGTAGGCTTTAGGACACACTTGATATTCCTGTTTCAGGTTATTTTTCTAATTTCAGTGCAACTCCTGTTTTAATTTTATCTTGTATTTTAATTATTTTAAAAATGGATACTATCAAATGTTAATCAAAGGGCATTTTATAATACGTTTGAAAATATTAGAAATTATATTTACCTCTCTTGAAGTTATATTAAATGATGATCGCATTGCTTCTAACTTTAAAATATATATATATATATATATTTCTAATAAAATGATGCTCAAATTCTTTTTAAGAAAATGTGGTTATGTTAATAGGATAATGAGCTTGTAACTTTGCAGCTAAGATTTGGGAAGATTTGAAATTAAAATGTGTTAGGAGAACAGTGATTGCATGGAAGTTGAAATTCCTCTCCTCTAAAATTGGGGTTTCATCGTTGTTTATATTTATGCTGAAAAAAACAGGGGGGAATGGAGACACTTTATTATATACTACCTAACAGTGGCGTGAATGAAGTGTAATAAAAATTTGGATCTCTTTAAAATGTAACTCAACCAACAATGCCATTGTGTTACTAATTGTTTCGAATGTTTCCTTTTGATTTTTTAAGCTTTAGTACTTGTTTGGTTTCTTATAGCTATAAGGATTTTCACTTCATATTTTGTGCAAGAGGAAGCCAAAATTTGGCACTGTCGTCATGATAAAACATGCAAACAAACAGCTACACAGTTGGCAAAGCACTTCTCTCATAATTTTGTTAGAACAAGAAAAAGAAAGATTCCAATAATAATGCTGCAAATATAGAGTTCAAATGCTTAATTATGTAGACATGACATGCTCTGTTTTTAAATAGCCAGACAAGGGTGTTACCTTTATTTTATTATTTTGTTATTTTGTAAGTAACTACTTCAGCTAATTTGGATGTATAGTAGGTTGAGTTTGTTTTAAGGAAAGTTGCTTTTTCCTGGGTTTTGTTTGGAGTGGAAACTTTCCACTGCATTTTTTTTGGCTTTGATACCACATTTCTTTTCTACTAAATTATTCCAATTCATTTATGGTGAAGAAATTGTTATATTATTTCTTACACTTTTTTTTTATAAAGTAAATATATTTGATATTTTCTTTGACAAGTGGGAGGGAATAAGAGGGGCAAACATAAGTTACATAAGAAGTTATGTTTATTCAATAAGAAGATATTTTCTTCTGTATGGTCTCTTTTTTACGTGCGCATTTCTGTAAGATCTATTGTAAGTCTTCTCTTAAAAAAATGAAGAAATTTGAGTTAAAGACATTGATTATAACTGGCATTTGAGTTAACCAAAATACACTCCTTTTAAAGAAATGTCACCTTTCTGAGGATCAAGCTGAATTTGAATGGAGGATATATCTTCAATTGTATGGCTTTGGTTTCAGGTCTCAATCTCTGGTTTCAAAAGAGATGAAGTATCAGTTTCAAATAGTGAAACAATGACATGTTTTTGCTGGCATGCATACTTTGACCAGGTCCTGTTAGTATTACTCAAAACTTGGTTAATTTCAATAAATTCAATCAATGATTCCTCTTCTCCCTGGCTTAAGCAAATAGTCCAACTGAATGGACATATTTCCTGTAATTAATGACAGATGAAGAACTAAGTTAAATCATGTAATTATCTGCATGCAATTGTTATTTTACTGATTACAGTTGCTTTAAGTACAAGGCATTATGTGCAATTTGTATCACATGGTATGTAATTACTTTTGCAGTTTCCACTTAACTCTGACCCTACAAACATTGCCAAGCCAATTTCTCTCTGCATCAAATATCTTTCTTTCTTTTTCTCATTCTGTCTCTCTGATTCTCCCACCAATCTTTGCCATAATTGGCTCTTATATAAGTGGCCCCGTTTTAATTAGAAAAAAAGTGTATTACCATATACTATTATTTCTTTGTTACTCATATCCTCAAAATTTACATTGATTGCATGAGAAAATGGGTCCAATTTGAGAGACCAATACAGAAAAGGGAAAGGAGGGCTAACAATTTTAGAGTATACATATGATATCACCAATCAACAAGATTTTCAATACTCAATTAGGTTAAACTACTTTGGGAAAGTGACAAACCAATAATCATTCACACTTGATAGCTTACTATACCCTCAATCTGAAAGCAATGGGTGGAGATCTTTATACTGCAAATTTCTTCTTTCAAAGATAATGCTGTGTTCCAACTTTTCCTTTTTCAAACAAGGAAGGTTCAAGATAACACATGCTAAGGAGAAAAAAAAAAGCATTATTAAAGATTTACAAATAGTTTTTACATGAAACCAAAAAAAATTTAATCTACTATTCACACTTCATAGTTAAATCTACCTAATTTATTAATTCTAAAAAAAAAATAAAAGATCAAATTTAATCCATTTATATAATTTTATAAATAAATAGCGACATACCCATTTATTATGTATAGAAGATGGATTCTCGTGTCAATATTTAACAGCTTAAAATTAATTTAACCATTTTTTTCATAATTATTTTTTTCTTAAATATACGTTTTTTAAAAATGTCAAAGATATATTTTTTGAATTTGCTTTACAATTTTTATTTTTATTTTAAAATGCTATTTTTATGGATGAATTTGATATATATCCATGAAAAAAAAAATTTGACCGAATTAATTTTTTATTAAAAGCATTAGATTAGAGGAAAATTATAATGAATTTGTTATAAACAAAATGCATTGGAGATTCTTTTTAATCCGATTCATTGTAATTGGAAATAAAAAATTTGCAAAGCATAAAGTTTATAGTTAATTTATATCTGTAATCCGAATTTATTTTTCCAATTGTCGGAAGTTTTATGATAAAGAAAAGAGATAATCGCGGATCTTGTTTTACATTGAGAAAAATACACTTTCATGTTTCAAGCATTGACCTAGCTCTCAGGACCCACTTAAAGCTCAAATTTGAAACCTTGATTTAAAACATAAAAACTTATCATCATAAAAGTATATTATGAGATAAAATATGTGATCCAACACAAGAAAACCTTTTCATTTTGTGCTTCCTAAGATGTTTTTATTAAGAATATATACATATATAAATAATTTGTTGCAATTCCATCTAACTAATAATCTCTTTTTCTTACTATATAATTTTTTAAATTTCCCTTCTTAGTTAAATAAATATAGAAGGTTGAAAAGAGATATGCATAAAGTAAAATTTGTCGTGAATTACGAATAATCTTGACCTTTTAGGTAAAACTTTAAGTTTGAAAAGAGAACACAAATTAAGGCAGTAATGAAATCTGAAGTTTACCTTACTTAATGATGCTTAAGGTGAATGATGATGATTACAAACTTTCTCTGTGTTCTTAATGTTTTTTTTGTATTTTGAAAATTTTGTAATTATTGCTGTACTCTCAAGCAATGCTTACAACTGGCTGCCAAAACATATGATTTCGTATCAAAATAACATATATTCCATTGGACCACTTTAATCATATGCTAATGTTCTCACCTTCACTTCTTTCATTATACTTTCCTAATCTTATCCAAATATCCATGCATGCTTATCATTTTTTTCTTTACTATATAACTATAATTACTTAACCTGCCTATTCCATAATCATTACCACATGTGAACGTTTTTTTTCATATCCTATTCTCACTACTTTCTCCAATGGATTTTACACCATAAACATCTCAGTTAAATATATTTTTCGTTAAGATACTTTAATGTAAATTTAACTTTTTTTTTCTCTAATTTAAACTTTAAATCTATTGAATATTTACAATAAAAAAAATATTAGAATAAGGTAAGAAACGAATTTTCAGATATGAACTGTATTATAAAATTATAATATCCATTTCAGTGATGAGTTATCCTAAAATATTTTAATATTCTATTTATATTCAAAAAATTTATTTGACACTTAATTAAAAAGATTAGCATTAATTCTTTTCAATAATTTTTTTATTACAAGTATTTAGAAAATATAAAGTTTAGATTATAAAAAGTTATTAAAAGTATTTAGAAAATATAAAGTTTAGATTATAAAAAAAAAATCGCATTGAAAATACAGTTAAAATAATATATTTAACCCTAAGGATGTAAACCTCTTTAGTGATATTCAATTATTTGTGTCGTATAAAAGCTGAAATACTGTTCTCATTCATTATCTCATAGCTTTACTCCAAACTCCTTTTTCTTTTTTTTTTTTTTGCATTTCTTTAGCTCCAAACTTGTAGTTGAGAAATAGTTGCATGATTAAAAGAAAGCGAAATCACGGATCTTGTTTTCGTTCAAAAAATATATGTTGTTGTTCAAGAATTATAGCCTAACCCTGAGGCCCCATTTAAAAGTCAAATTTTAGAACTAGTTTTAAAAAATAACAACTTTTCATCATAAAAGCATACATAATGCGACAAAGTGATACACAATTTACGACAAGAAAAATGTTAATCATTTGAGACCAAAGATTTTGTATTAAAAATATTGTCATCACAAAACCAAGGTTTTTTTTAAATTATTTAGGAAAGGAGGAGAGTGAGAGCTAACTTCTGAACAACTTTAGCTTTTTAAAACCTTCATTTAAACTTGGTTGCTACGGCAGAACATTTTGTTGCATTATTGGTGCCATTTTCAACGTTTGTATATATATATTCTTCATCAAATCCAACCAATACACCTCACAATACTTTTCATTTTTGTTCATGATTCTTCTTGCCAACAGAACATTCAAAATTTAGAACAAACAAACTTAGCAAAAAGTTAAATTAAACAAAACACTAACTAAGAACAAAAAGAACTTAAATATAGGAACAATGCTTGCATCTTCTTCATTATATTCCTATAATTGGATCCATTAACTTTGATCAGCATCAACGTAAAAAAAAATATCACTACTATTCGACCTCGTTATTTAGGAACCCCTTCTTTAAGAATTTCATATAACTTAACTAATCTCTTAATTGTCCATGATTAATTATTTTCTTAATATTTGTTTCCTTTATTTCTTACTCCTTCTAACACAAATAAAGGTTGTATTTGTCATCTTCACTACCATTTTATCATTTTTTAGAACATTATTACTTGTGTTATTATAAGTACATTAATAAATTAAAATTTGTGATTTCAAATTATCACATCTCCCGTTTAATATTTCCAACTAAATGCAACGTGTATCATAGAGCCCAATTAGTAAATGGGCTTTTATAATTAGTAATTAAGGGCAACTTCGTTCTGCATCTCCGCACCTCCAAAGTTGTTTTAATTCCAAAAATACCGATATAAATTTTTATTCAAAATTCTACAATTTGGAAGTTATTTCCTAGATTTGAAAATGTCTTCTAAATTTTAAAATTAGGAATAAAAAATTTCCTTTCAAATTCTACAATTTGAAAGTCATTTTTTGGATTTCCAAATGACTTTCAAATTGTAAAATTCATAATATAAAGTTGGCTTCTAAATTTTATAATTCGAAAAATAACTTTTAAATTGTAAAATTTGGAATACAAAATTGAATTTGAAATTCTACAATTTAAAAGACATTTTCTGATTCATAAATAATTTATGAATTCATAATACAAAGTTGGTTTTTGAATTTTATAATTCGAAAGATATTTGTTGGATTCATAAATGACTTCAAAGTTGTAGAATTTGAAATAATTTCTATGATGAAGATGATGGGGATGTAGGAACTTAAGTTTAATTTTTAATTTCAATAAAGATAAATCTAACTTTTCACAAAATATGAAGTTGCAGAAAGAATTTATAGAGGTGCAGGAAGAAAACACCTTACTTAAATGTTAAAGTATCACAACTCGTGGGTTTATTTTTTTCTAAGGCTTCTTCTTCCTGCACCCTCACGTTTTTCTTCCTGCACCCCCACAATTTTAAATATCCCAAAATTAACCTTGATCTATAATTTGAAAAGGGACACCGTGTTGGACTTCCATTGTCGTTGTTCATCTTCATCATTGAATATCAACTACTGTGGAGGGTCTTTGTAATTTTTTGGAATAAGGTGGAGGAGTACGCAATGTTGACGAAGTGTTGTTTGGGTTGTAGATGTAAGAGTTAAGTTTCTTTTTTAGAGCATAGTGGTTATGGAGATTTTGGGGTTACCGAATATCGGGATCTGGTAATGTATTCTGGATTCATGAATCTGGAATTAATTAAATTGTGTTTTCTGAATGAGAGGGTGTTCCAAAAGTTAAAATATCATAAATTGTTGTTTTCCGGATGTAGAATCCAGAACATTCCTGGATGCAGAAATCTGAGATTTTACCGGAAACATAAATCCAGAATTTTATCATATTTTGTGATCCAAAATTCTACCAGATTCTATAATCTGGGATGTGAAAAAGCAGTTACAGAAACAAAATTTCATACAAAAAAACGGATGTCTAGATCCAAAAACAAAAAGAATGACTTATCTTTGTCAATAACACTTTAAATGACCAAAAAAATGTGTGAGAATTAGAAGAAGAATGATTTGGAGGTGCCGCGCTGGTAGAAAACTGGTAGCCCAAGAACACCAGTCGCTGCCTTCTTTTAGAGTTTTTTTAGATTAGGGGTAACTTTAGAATTTTAAAAACTAATAAGGGCGATTTAGTCTTTACAGAAAAGTGTGGAGGTGCAGGAAGAAAAACGGGAGGTGCAGGAAGAAACTGCCGTTTTCTAAAATGTTCTAACAAGTTTTGCTCCAGCCGATCTGGACTTTATCCAATACAATTATTGTAAATTAGTGATTTCTTTTTCACCACTACAATTTTTTTTCTCTGCTATTAATATGAAAATTTCCGCTTTATCTTATAGTTTATTTAAAAATAAATTTTGAATTATGTAATTTTGAATTTTTTATTTATTTTTGCACTTGACATTTGGATTGTATATGTTTAGAAAGTTATTTTTTATTTTGGATTATATAATTTGAAAGTCATTTATTATATGTTGTTGATTTTTTTTTTGAATTGTATAATTTAGAAGTTAAATTTTTATAATTATTTTTTAATTGTGTAATTTGAGATTGTATCATTCAAAAGTTATTTTTTTTACTGTGTAATCCAAAAGTTTCTTCCCGATTATATAACCCAACGCATAAATAAATTGTGATTAGAGGATAAGGGGACAACAACGGTTGGGGTGGCTTTTTTTGTGTGGCTATAGTATAGTAGGTTTAAAACTTTTTTTTAATAGGGATTGGATCATTTCGAAAATGGTCTAATTAATTTTGTTTATTTTTTGGTGATAAAAAAAAGAGATAACGGCAGTGTTGGGGCATTTTGATCTTTTAACCATTCTCATAGGAGTGCAGAAAGAAATGGTTTTGTAAATTTTGTCTTCTTCCTTTTTTGACCTAAGATTCCATACTCTTCGCACACCATATGATTCAACTCATCTTGTTGAATGTACGGTCATAAACATCCCCAATTTATAACCGTCCGATTTCCACCTTCCCAACCCACTCAATTCGGACTACATAAGCACAGCCCAAAAAGAAGAAGGTTACTAATTATGGGCTCATAAGGTTAAAGGGCTAATAAAGCACAGACAAATTCTTCCTGGGCAATTGCTTCCTGCACCCAATAATTTTGAACGGCACCGACTAAAGTTTTAAAATTCCATTGTGGCCTTGTCTTCTTTTTTATGAAAAAGAGTGTAGGCTGAGGTGCAGAGAAAGAGAAAGTTGGTGTTCTTTAGTCTTCGTTGGAGGTGCAGATGAGGCGCTAAAAGGTGATGGCAGTGGATCGTTTCACTCTTAGGTTTGGTTAACATTCTTGTGAGGTAAACACATTTACATTGGTTTTCGCCTTCTGAATTCCTTCATCCGCCTCAGCCAGCACAACAACCTACGTGCTCCTGAGTTGGTGTTCATTGAAGGTGAAGCGGCGCTGCCTCAGTGAAAAAAGAAGTGCCGAGTTTCGAAAACGAAGGTGACTGTTGCTGTATTGGGTGCTGATTGAAGGTGGATGCTGGTGTATTGGATGTTAATTTAACCTAATTTTCATTTCATTAAGAACATTTTAATCTTTTCGCATGAACAATTAGGTACCAGTCAAAATTGATTGGGTGCAGGGAGAATCATCCTTCTTACTGCACTCTACCAATTTAAACCTGCCCTCTATTATTTTTAAAATTTTTCTAAAATTATCCTCTGTTTCGAATTTAAAAATTCAGAATTTAAAAATTAAAATTTCATTCTGAAAATATAAATCCAAAATTTAAAAAATATATTTTGAAAAAGAAAATTTGGAATACAAAATCTAGAAATGTATTCTAAAAAAAATTTCTAAAATTCAAAAATGTCTTTTGAAAATTTAAATCAGAAAAGGATTTCGGAAATATGTTTTTATCTACCCTTCTATTTAAGATTATTTTTGTTATTTTACGAGAAGATTTATTATTTTAGTGACAAATTAGATGCAAGTTGAAATTGATATGGTGTAAATTATTATTATTTTTTTGCTTAAAACACATCCCAAAAAATCATTATAGAGCAGTATCTTGAAGTTAGAGGGACGTGATTTGAGTTTGAGGGAGAGACCTGCGTTAATTCAACTAATTTTTAATATCATTTTTTAATTAAGTCATAACATCTTTAATGTATAGGGGTTAACCTCTCGTAAATTTAAGAATTGAATATTAAGGAAATTCTTACTAGAATACCCTGATATTAAATACCTAAGTCTTAAAATTAAAAATTGAGTTTTGTAGAAGATTTTTGAATTTTAAGAATTAAAAACAATTTTTTTTACAACAACCATATAAGTTTGAAAATTATTTTATTATTAATCTCTAATGATTTATTTTAAAGAATTACAATAAATAATGAGTTTTAGAGTAAAAATATTATAAGAAGTCATATTTAGATCACATTGATATATTATAAAATTTGATTAAGTTAGGAATAAAATAATGTGATGTTTTTACAATGAAATGAACTTTTTTATTTGTGGAAGTGTTTGTCATGTGAGATAACTTATTTAAATAAGTTTAAGGAATAGTGTTTTAAGTTTAAGTTAAACATTGTTATATTGAGATTAGACACAATAAACAATCAATAAGGAAGGAAAAATATACAACAAAGAAGGAAAAATATATGTTCTTAGATTGTAAAAAGCTCGTAAATACAAATGTTACAAAAATAATTTACAATTCACTCTTACTAGAACAAGAGATGAGAGTATCCATTCTGAAAATCTTATGAAAATAATGGTGAAGACGAGTAAAGATGAAAAATAAACTCATATCCACAAGTATTGTTCAAACATATTTCAATGTTGATGAAAAATACTGAATTTCAATGTTGATGAAAAATACTGAATTGACTAAGTATAAGTATGAATATGTCAAACACATTGATAAACATGTACATATATATCTCATCCATATATATGTTTTAGTTTTGAATTATTAAAACATTTTTACATACATACCAAAATTTGGATGATGAAAATAAATACATATTTTTACATAGAAAAATAAAGATTAATATAATAAAATTTCCACTATTGTAATCTCTAAGTTATTTGTACATATAACTTATATAACCAAAAAGACTGAAACTACTTTAGAAAACATTCTATTAGTAATTACAAATTATAAATTTTCGAATAAAACCATTTAAGAAGAATTAAGAGTTACAAAATTTTTATAATTTTACTAAATTTCAACAAATAACAAAAATGTATAAAAAAGTGTGGGAAAAAACATGATATATTTCTCCAAAAGAAAAACCTCCTTTAACTAATTTTTCTTCCCTCCTTTTTCCCCTCTTCTAATGCGGATCATGTCTGAAAGAAGATTGATCTAGAGATACATGCATGCATAAATTAGAGGAGGTAGATGAAAATGGTACAGGATAAGGTACCATACTTAGGTCATGGTGACCCATAAAAATATGTCCCCTTTCTGGATACACCAAAAAAACTTTTCAACCATAATTTATAGACCCACAACTTGTCTACACATCACTTTTTTCCTTTTTATTTCTTACGTCTCTACACTTTACTTAATTCTAGATTGTATACGTGTGTTCAATTTAGCATCGATTCATTTTGCGTCATTCTCACAACCCCACGTTCTCCTATTCTAAATATATTCTTATCATATCAGATTCTTCAAATATCAAACTGGGGAAAACCATTTTTTTAAATGGAGAGGAAATGGGGGAATGTATTAGTTTATTTTGGAAAATGGCACAGAGAAGAAGGAAGGAAATTTCTACAGAAAGTTGAGAATTATTTTTTGCATGATCCTCCTGAGTCCTTATAGCAGAATGAGACAAATGAGGGGCATCTTATAATGCTAATTAATTAAGAAAGCAGAGACCAGTAGACAGAAAATTTACTCACAGTTGTTAACAATGTTGATGGTAGGGGAAGCAATTGAATGTGATCTAGATCTTTGTTTGCTTTCTCTAATGCATAAAGAATCAAACAGAGTTTCTTAAGTACTATAGCCAGCTAATTCTATCTTCTTGAGGGTCTTTGCTGCTGGCATGTCTCTAGGGTCTACCAATCCTATACTTTCCTTACAACTTGCTCTTTCTCTTCTTAATTTAATGCAATGCTCAACATTTTCCCAAAAAAGTTGGTCACTACACCTGCATAAACAAGGCCAATTTCTGTTCCATAGGGTCACTTATTTAGGAGACAAAACTTGATTACTTCAAAAAGTCAGGTTTTCTATTTTCGTAGACACAAAAAACAATCTTTTTAATATTTAGATTTCTTTATCATGTTTCTGTACAGATTACACACACATGAGTGTATATATATATATCATAAGTGGTGTTTGATACTTTATAAAGAGATACAGCGATTTATTTAATCGATTTGTTAATCATTAATAGCGTACTCCTCTAGTAAACGCATACTCTATATGTTGCGTATAGAATTTATATAAGGATGGGTTGTTAAATTAATGGTTTTTTTTTTGTCAAAACTATCATTTTTGTTTATATAATTAAAATAACTTAGTTTCTTTCTGGTGGAAACTAAAGACTAATTCTTGTTGAGATTTCTTTTAGGAGATTGAACTTCATGTTATTCTCATTTCATATTGAGTTATATTTTGGTTACATTAATTACCATCTTTCCAAGTATGTAATTGTAATATGGTCTTCATCATACAGCAGCAAACTTATAATGCTGGCTGTAATTAACATATTTTCCGATACATTTTTAATTAAACCCTTCTTTTAACGTATGTAACGTGCAACTGTGTAACTTGTTTTTCATTTTGTTCACAATTGCGAGGGCATTGTCCTTGACCTTTTTATTACAGATTGTACAGATCTAAAGTCCTAAAAATATTAAAATTTTCATTTAGATTAAACATTATTTTGAAAAATTGTGCACCATAGAATTATAACTGCATGAGATGCAGTTCAATTCCAAACTCTGGAGGACCCAATTCCTGATGCAATAATTTTATGGTTTGCGTGAATCCACAGTGTGATAACAACTTTCTGAGCAAGAGCAATGTACAGACAATCCAAGCATACAAAACACTGTGCATATTACAGATGAATGTGCTTCTGTCTGCATGAAACATGATTGTTCTTTTCTGCCTCACCTAATACCGGGCATCTAATTAGTACGTAGTTGGTGTTCCATGGCATTAACAGGAACAAATTCGTTTGAATTTTCATATTAGGTAATGGTTTATGTTGTTGTCTTTCTATTGTAAGCCATCATTCCTTCAATGGATAAATGATTAGGAACTAATGTAATACCATATGTTCATAGATCTTAGGTCTTGTTCGTGTAGTATAATTTTTTGTTATATTAATTGTCCATATAACATGTCAAAACGTGATCTTTAATTTCTACTCTAACTCAGGGCTCTAAAACTAGTTTATAATAACATGATGTTTGGAGATTCAAATATGTATAAAAGAGATATTTATATTAGGGTTTGTTTAAACATGTTTTTCTATTAAAATTTCTAAGACAAAAAAATACAAAATTCTCTAAATTAATTAAACCGATTTGTAATGTGAGGTTTACACGATCTCCAACACCTCTCTTATGCGCGTGAGACTATATATTATAGATGGTTCGATACCGGTCTGAAAAAGTCAACAAACACTCGTTAGGATAGATTCTGAACGACTCTGATATTATATTAAGAAGTGTACTTTAAGCCTAACTCAACCTTGTAAAATCAGCTTATAAGATGAGATTTGCATCTACTTATAAACTATGAAATGTCCTAATCTCCAGTCGACGTGGGATCTCCAACAGATAAAAACTTTATCCAATTTTTTAAATTCTTATATTTAATGTATATATAAACTAATTTTAATTATTAAAAATTATTTTATTTAAGTTTTATTCTTCCAAACATATATAAGTTTGTTCAAATATACTTTGGCGTGTGTTAATATGATTCCTTTAAAAAAGAAATTACTTGTGTGTGAGTATTGATTCACTAAAATCATATCTAAATGATTTTAGATCATTTGACTGTGCTAGATCGTTCAGAGTTTGAAAGAGTTTCTATTTTATTTGGAAGATGGTTTTAATAGATCGTCTAATTTCTTAGTATTTATTTAGACTTGGATCGTTTGATGAAACCGTGTAAGTGACTATTTAGTCTAAAATAAGAAACTTTATTCACATGTTTTTTTTTATTAGTTTAGACTTATTTTACATGAGTGAGATAACGGTATTATACTATAACTAAGATTTTTTTTACCATTAAGATTGTAATATTTTAATTGAGTGAATTCTTTTTCGGATATATAGATTGAAATTCCCTAACACTTCAATTAAATATGTTAATATTTTTTTTTTCATAATTCTTTCTTTAATTAATAGTCTAAAATATGTTAATATTTTTTTTTCATAATTCTTTCTTTAATTAATAGTCTCCTATTACTACTTACCTTCTATCTGTTTATATATATGAATTTCTCTATTTTAGTTTTTTTTACATGGTAGCTGTTCTACATTGAGTGAGCTAGGTAATTCCTTACATTAGAAAGAAAAAAGTTTGGACAATTAATATGGAAATAGCGATTTTGGTATTACTGGGAGTGGAAAGACAATCGGACCTGTATAAGATTTTTACCCTAATATAACTTCCGCTTTATAAGAAAAAAATTACGTAGTTTTTTTTTTTTTAAGAAATTGGTTTTGATAAATTTTTTATTCGTTTTTTTGAGATAATTTTTTCTTAGTTTTGAGATTCAATTTTTATATTTTAGAATTGGTTTTATAATTATAATTTGTGAAAAGGCTGATTTATGGGAAGATACTTATGTGTTTCCTAAATAAAAAAGGAATCTTGTTTGAACTCCTAAATGGAGCAATGATTTTAACTAGAAGCCAAAGTTATTATAAAATATTTTGTAATTAGTTGTTCCAATATCCACGAAGCTCACCTAAACTGCATTTGGTCAATAGAAAAATTGATGTATTGAATTTGTTTTATTGGCATGGACAATATGTGTGTCATGTGTTCATTGTCATTTTCCTTCTTTTCCAAATCTCAAATCTTTTCCCTGTTTATTTCGTCTAATCCAAGAAAATTGGAGAAACTGTTTTTGACCTGAAAGAAGGGACGTATTTAGATTTATTATTGCCAATTAAATGGAATTGAATTTTATAAAAATAATAATTTCAAAACAGTATATATATATATATAATTTATCTCTCTTTCTAATTTAAAATGAGAATCAAATGGAGATATTTTTTTTTTCTTTTTTCCGTAAAATAAACACTTAAATATTTTACATCAATTTTTTTTTAACATGTAACAACGGGCCGTAAAAAAAAGGAATGATACTTCGACAACCTACTACTCATATTAAAAATCTTTAATTGATGATATAAAAAAATACTTTTATCATTTCATATAAAAGTTGAAATTTTAGACAAAATAAAGATAATTGTATATGGAGAAAGATTATCAATGTATATTTTTTAAGAAAATAATATCCAATTTACAGGACATGTAGAATTTACCTTTTACGTTTTCATCGTTTATCTCTTATTTGTTCTTTTCTTTTCTCTCTTTCAAACATTACAAGTATTTCTCATTTCTCTTGGAAATTTGTTTCTTCTTGTTAAACTTCTTACCCTTATTTCTGTTCATATAAGGCAATGAATAATTTGTAAATATTAAAACAAATACTTGATCAAGTTTAAACACATAACTTTTAGGAAAAACCAACAACCTTTGTTTAGGTAAAAGTTACTTTTGACGGGTTCAATCCCAATCACGAGAAAATGCTAAATTGTGCATTAGAAAGACTTAAAATTTTGTCACCAAATAATGCATAATATTGTGAATTTTCCATATACAGTTTGATTGATGAAGGTCCTAGAATGTGTGTACGTGAAAGAAAGTCTGAATCCATGTCCATAAATCTTAAAGTAATACTTTATAGAGAAACAATGAATGGGAAAAATAAAACGGGTTTTATGTTATTGTATGGAACGAAAAGATATATTTTTCTCGGTCGGATTTGGTATTCATGTTCCTAGTTGATTTATTAGGTCTTTAATCTCTTATTAGGTCTAGATCGACATGAGGTACAACCTGCATAAGGCTTTACAATATTAAAGGTGTATTAAATGTTGTAAAAAACATCTTTCAATGTGACATTCACTTATTTATACAGATAAGGGAGACATTGTTTACTTTGGATTAAATTATTATGATATTTTAGATTATATTTTTTTAATATGATAATATAGGCTGATTAGGATTATAAAAAATGTTAATTGTAATTGATTTATTAGTCGTTTTGGGTTCTCAAGATGGTCCTGGTCTACACGTGACCTCGATCGATCATTTCAGTCACGTGTACACTATCTCCCAAGCTTAATAGGCTTAGCATTGAGAGTCTAAGTTTTTTTTTCTATTTTTAAATGATCGAGCTGTTCTCGGTCATCTCTCCTAGGCCTTTAGGCTCGAGGTCATAGGTCGAAGGGTCCTAAAAAAAACTAAATTTGCCTTCGTCATCCTTCATGATCCGTGTTTAGTAATCTTGATCATTATTGTGAAAAGATCTAATGGTCGAAAGGCAAATGGTCACATTGATTGAGTGTCGCATTTCACAGTTTATAAATGGAGATAAGTCCATATCAATAGGACCACTTGTATTTTTTATGGATCAGAATAGTGGCTAGGTGTAGAGAATTTTTATATAACCGAGGTTGGTTATGTCTTCCTCATTAAGCGTCTCAAAGTCCTTAGGTGGGTATTCCTATGAATATTATGATGATTTAGTAGCCATCATAGGAGAAACCTTGGCCTTCGGGGTGGGAAATGTCGAGTATATGCACTTGGTAAGGCTGAGAGCTTAGCGGATAAGAAAGTTGAGAGTGATCTCCCACCTCAGTTAAGGTATGAATGAGTAGATACTAGGGTCACCCAGTAGTTCTCCAAATGTTGATGGTCATCAATGATAAATTCTTATGCCACGAGTGTCCCTTTACTAAAAAAGGATGCCAAGATCGGCCTAGTTTCTCTTGAGTTGACAATGTATGTCATGACCAATAGGGTAACTACATCGAATCCTTTTACATGAATATATTTGTATGTTCTCGGATGCCCATGTCCAATTACCTTTCGATGAGTTCACCATAGGTATTCTACGCACCTTGAACATAGATCCTACTCAGTTACATTGAACTCATAGACCATGCTACAAGCCTTTCAGATGACATGCAAGATGTTTGTTTTACGTCTTTCTCCTCAAGTATTTTTACATTACTATAGTGCTCGACCAAAGTTGAGGATGAACTCTCGTCCTTCAAGGGCTATGTGCTTGGGATGCACACTGAAGGTTTCAACCAAGTTGTTTGCTAGATGACTTTCCACTATGATGTTTCGACAATAAAAAGGTAGTTTAATATCTGCAAGGATGTCTACCAAGGCCAATTAATCCCAATGGAAGATATTATGGCTGGTGGAGCTGCTACAGAGAAGAGTTCTGCTGAGAGGGGCATCGAGGCTGAGGTGGTTAAGAATCAGGCCGAGTTGGTAGATTTTTACTTTGTATTTTTTTGTTAAATTTTGTAAAGATTACTTTTTTATAAGTACTTTTCGAGTTCAACAATGTACATATCACTATAATTTTTTGACGAGTTTAGTATGACCAAAATAATCTTATCAAGGTGTTAAATATATTCATGAAATTAACTAATGTTAAATAAAATCTGAGATTATTAAGACAATCGAGATGTTCTTGTCAATATTATTCATGAAACTTAATTAGTGTATAAGATGACCACGATGCTTTTGCCGAAATGGTATAACTTGATTATGAAATTATGTTAAGGTAAATCGAAGACGTGCTTGCTGAAATAATTAATTTGTTTGAGACTAAATTATTTAATTTTAAAGAAATACCAAGATGCGTTTGTCAAGATGTTCAATTCCTTTTTTAGACTAAAATTATTTGTTAAGACAATGGAGATGCTTTTGCCAAGGTGTTTAATTCGCTCACAAGACTTGGCTTATTCTTAGTTTAATTGAGAGGGATCGCTTGATTGTGAAGCTTCCTTATGTTAAGGTAATAGTGAGAGATCACTTGGTTGCGAATTTTACTTGGATGATTCCTTCAAATTCAGGAGGGATCAACGTGATTTGTTTGAGGCCAACATAAGTACTGGTCAAGATCATGATGATCGACCTTGGACAAATTCAATTGTTGAATATAAAACTTAAATAAGAAATTATTTTAGTGGTGCCTCATTAAAACCTTCTCGGTCAAAATCCTCTTTAGGGAAAAAAGACTGAGTGAGAAAAAAATGCATTTGGAGAGTGGGTGTATTATAATACTTCAAATTAAAATAAAAATTTAGATGTGTTACATTTCATGCTCCATTTTTCGTTTGACTTTGAATTTGAAAGCGTCCTTCCCAATTAATCGAGAAGTTCCTTTCGTACTTCCTTACATTACTTCTCATTCTCCATATGAGATATCCTAAACAAAAAATCCTCAACTTTACCTTTGAGTTGTATCTTCTTGTCGCTCTGATCTTGCTAGCTTTTTCAAATCATTCAAGATTACCTTGTTGGCAGCCTCATCTTGATTGTTGATTTGGTGGTGTTCCACCGAGCTAGTAAGATGACGAATACCAAGACCTTCGTAAAACTCTACTAGGCCTCAATCAATGAAATTTTGACCTTTATCAATAGTTATGCCATATCGACATATGATGTTTTTCCACACAAAATTTTGAATGTTCTTAGCCAAGATTGATGCAAAGGTTGTGCCTCTGTCCATTTCACGAAGTAGTCGATTTCTACCAACAAGTTTTTACATTATCTTTACCTAGAGGAAAGGGCCTTAAGATGTCCATTCCTCATATCGCAAAGGGCTATGGAGAGGTGATATTGTGTAGCACCTTAGGTTTAGGCTGTAACACATTTTTGTGTTATTGACACTTTGCGCATTTTTTCACATACTCGGTGGAATCATTTTGACTAGTAATCTAGTAGTATCCTACCCTAAGGACCCTTGTCGACATGTTTCTTCCTCTGGAATGCAAATTGCACACACCTCGGTGTATCTCGTCCAAAATGTACCCGACTTACACATTTCAACAAGGGTCAAGAATAACTTTTCCTATATAGGTTGTGGTTGATAAGTACATATCGGACACACTTCTGTCTCATTAGTTTTTCCTCTCTTTCATTACATGTGTCATCTTCTAGGTATTGTTGTATGAGAGTCATCCAAGTTTCTTTTTCAGAGGTTGAGAAGCATTTGACCTGATATATGTTTGGAGTTGCAATCATTTGCTAGATGACTAAGTGATGTTGGCTATTTTTCTTGGTGTTAGTCAATTTGGACAACAAGCCAGCACGAGCATTGTGCTCTCTTCGGATATGTCCAATTTTGGATGTCTTGAACTTAGAAAGCATATCATATACTTTGTGATAATATCTTAGTAGCAATGGGTCTTTAACCTGGAACTCTCCCATCATGTGGCCGATTGTCAGGTGGGAGCCATTTTTGCAAACTATACTTTATACGCCCATGTCTCGGGAGAGGCTTAACCTGACCAAGAAGGGCTCGTAATCAATCCTGGTTATTCGACTTTTTAAATCCAAACCAAGGTGATTGTTCAATAAGAGTCCTCTAAGCCCTTTGAGGCTATCCCGACTCCATTCCCATGCCCATTAGAAAAACCGTCCATGTGAAGAATCCACTACTCCTATTTCGGCATTGGTTTTGTCCTTAACTAGGTTGTGAAGTTGGCCAAACATTACAATTTTATGGGTCCTACCAATTTGTACTTGATACAATATTCTGATAATTCATTCGACCAACAAGGTCCGATTTGGATAGGATCTTAATGATTCGGTAGTTAGTTTTGACAATCATAGGGTGGTTTTGAAAGTATGGTTTCATCCTTTGGGCAGTAGTTACTAAAGTTAAGGAAAATTCCTCAATCATCTAATATTGAATTTCAACCTCTTTGAGGGTTTGACTAACAAAGAATTTCAACCTCTTTGAGGGTTTGACTAACAAAATATATTGCTCTATGCTCTTTATTAACATTTTTTATGAGTGCTACACTAATTCGATTTGGGTACAATGTTTCTCATCCTATAGTGGTAATGAGATAATGTTATCTAACATTACCGTTATGACCATGAGGTTGTCTAGAGCAGGGTCAATGGCCTTGAATTCAACATCAATTAAGGTGATTGAGGGCATCCTTCATCGAATGGGAGACTTGACCATGTTTACCAACTATACTGCAAGAACATATCGCTTTCTCATTGAGGCTGATGCCCAAATCCCAATACCACGTTGGCCTTGACTGTTCATCATCATCTTGACGAGACTCTACTCGGTAGTCCCATCTTTCATAGTATTAGCATGGTCGCTCCTCCCTCTGTCCGGGGAGTGATGCATGGAGCGAAGTTTGCGAATGACTCAAATCTCAATGTTGTCATATGTGATGGAGGGCCACATTTGGGTTGAGGTATTTGCCAACGTGTGAAATTGTGATTCTACTTGCAATGTATGTGTTATCATGACTAGGGCACTCGAGGGTCTCGGGGATGTTTTCATGTTTTTAGTGGTTCTTAGCATTCCTCTTCCTGAGGTTGGGATAAGTGTGTCCTTCCAGTTTTCTTTTAATTTCTTCATTCTCTCTCTCGAGGATACAAATTTCTTCAACAGCAAGTAGGACTCGAAGTCAAGTCCCTTTTGAATGACCAAAGAAGTTTTAACCATTACACCAATCAAGTTTTTTGTTATGTTATGATTATTATTATACTTATTAGTATGACTATCAATATTAATATAATTAATAATATAAAATTAATAATATAATTAATAATATAAAAATGTTAATATAATTAATAATATAAAATTATTAATATAATTAATAATATAAAATTATTAATATAATTAATAATATAAAATTATTAATATAATTAATAATATAAAATTATTAATATAATTAATAATATAATTAATAATATAAAATTATTAATATAATTAATAATATAAAATTATTAATATAATTAATAATACAAAATTATTAATATTATTAATATATTTAATATCATTCATATTGTTAATTTTATTAATATTATTATTATTATTCAGATTAGATATCTCACGAAAATAATTGTTACAGTTTTAGATATTCACAAACATGAGTATTTGAGTAATGTTGAGGAGAGGTTTAATCCTATGATTACATATGTCATGGATCCATCTAAGAAGCCCAAAATAACAAAAGTTTCTCTTCAATTTTACTTTTAAAAAAACATGCCTTTTTTTTTATAATTTAATTTAAAAAAAATCTAATTATCTCATTATAAATCATGTTAAATGTTACTAAAAATTTTATATTCTTAAAAAATATTTAATTTTCATAATCTTTTAATATTTTTAATTTTTAATTTTAATAAAGGAGGTTACATTTTTATATTTTTTTAATAAAGTAATACTTAATTATCTTATTTTATTTAACAATAGGTATTGATTAGATATTAACTTAAATATAATTATATTCATATTTTATTATTTATTTAAATATATTATAAGATCCACAATAAAGTAATAATTATAATTAAATAATTGTATATTATATATTATGATGTTAATGACAAACTTCACTGCATATTTTTGTAAAATAACATTGATAAACCTAATTTTAAAGAGAATAATTGCATTTTTCTCACAATAAGCTTAAATATTAACATCTTCTTTGTATCTTAACTATGAGATATTTGGAGATATATTTTCTTTCAACATATTTGGAGATAATTATCTACAATTTGAACAATACATGATAACTTATTTAGTTATAACTAAATAAATTATAAGTTTCAAACTTATTTTTTAATATTTTAGCTAGTTATAACTAAAATCCTACAAATAGAGATTGATTCCTTATTCTCTATATTTATACATAATAACAAACTTTGTACTTAATCATTTATATTTTATAATTATATTTATTTTTAGAAAGAGATAAAATTTAATAAATAGTATAAGTCCATATCATTTATAAAGTATGAAGAAAAAGAAGAACATAATCAAATAAAGAGTGTTAAATTGAAAAGAAAAGATAAAAAAAATTGTTGACCGATGAATTATGTACTTTTAATTATTTATTCTATAATTTCATGAATTCTGATGATATGTTTTAATTTTCATTTTAACACATTAGTTGTATAATTTCTTAATGTACTGGTCGGTACTGGACGAGTCAGTCACTCGGTCTCCATGACCGTCCGACTGAGTCAAAACACATTTAAAGCACGGTGAATGACAACAATGACAGTTATGGAAGCTCGTCACAAGTTATCACTATGATCCAACAAATGCGAGTGAGACCCCTAGAAATTAGCTAACTCTGATTTAGTAAAAAAATATTTTTTAACTAAAGATATTCTCCAAATATACCTCTCTATAAAGCAGTGAATCATATTAGAAATCAATTAATTTGATAGATTCGGCCCATTATAATTACAATAGAGACCCATGAATAAACACGGTAAATAAACCCACTATAGATGTGTGATGTAAGCTTTAATCAGTTTTTACTATACACTCTTTACACAGAGTCTTGATCATCGGAGTACCTTTCTCAGGTCAACCTCGATCGAACACCAACAATTAAAGGAGGAGACTTGAAGAAAAAAACAAGGAGGCAACTGACACATTAACAATTCTACAACAGTTCTAGATACTATCTAGGCCTACTTTGTCTATACATGTACATTTAATATAATATTTTTCTTTAATAGGTATGAGATAAAAATTGGTGCAAATTGTTGATTTATATCATTTTCTAAAACAAATTTTCTTATTAGTTATGTTTATTCTTAATGAATCATATCTATCTATTTATTTTCATTTATCTATCTATATAACTATTATTTGCTTATATAAATAATATATAAAAATTATATATATTGAGAGAGAGAAAGAAAAAGAAAGAAAAAATAATTAGGCGGTTAAAATTTTATATGCTGAATTTAAATTTGAAGTAAATATCTTATTAACTAATATTATAATAAAAAGTATTAAGATGTGAATAGATGGATAAATGTATCATTGTAATTGTAAAGTGACATAATAAAAGTAAAATTTTCTCTTTAATAAAATATCATGAGTTCAAATTTAAAGTAGAAAAATTTAATACTTTTTTAACAATTACTAGTGATATAATTAGTATTATATGATATTTTATATTATATAATCATTATTAATTTATAAACAATCAACAATTTTTTTATTAATTATATTTTTATTGAAAGAAAAATAAATTTATCATATGGTATTTTACATTAATAAATAATTATTTATAACATGTATATTTCTTATTTTTAATAAAATTTTAGTGACAACTTAAAAATAGTCACAAGTAATATACAAATATAGTGACAACTTAAGATATAGTTACAACTAATATACAAATACTAATATACAAATAGTGACATATTTTATATATAACACTATTAATTGCATTATCACAAAATAAAAATAATATTGACTTATGAAAAAGAAGATTATGACATATTATTATTGATATAAATGTTGTGATAATTCTAAAGTGGAATAGTTGAAATATTGAATTTCTTTTATTGATGAAGGGTTTTGAGTTCAAATCTAAAATACAACAATTATTTTTTAATTTTTTGTGACAAATTAAAAAAATAGTCACATTTTTTTATACTTATCACTGTTAATTATATTATCATAAAATAAAAATAATGTTAATTTACAAAAAATTATAAATTTAAAATAATACAAATTTAATATTTTTTTTACCACTAATATAAATACATGCACTTGTAAATTTTTTATTAAATATATAAAAGTAAATTTATAACACATTATTATTGAGACATATTTTAACAAACTAATAATTAATAATTTCTTATTGATAAAAATAACTATTAATTTATAAATATTTAATAAATTTATATTAATTATATTCTTATTATAAAAAACAATTTTATTATATATTTTTTAATAATTATTTATGAAATATGTTCTTAAAATTTTAATATAATTATTGTGACATTTGTTAATTTTAACACATTTATGAATAACATTTGTGATAAGATAAGTAGTGACAATTGTCACTAATTTTTTTGTAAAAAAACTTATATTTCTTGTAATGAAATGCGAGCATTATTAGATACAAATGAACAGCCTAACCCATGAACACCAACATAAAAAACTAAACAACAAATGTTCATTATTTACTCTAGTTGGCATAGTTAAATTAATAATCTACAGAATTAATATATTCAATAATGTAGAAAATTTATTATGTATAATTAATTAATGCAAATCTTGAAGTAATCAATCCAACATAGAAAACCCGACAAAATCAATTAAGCTTTGTTTTTTGGTACATACATGTCATATTGCATTATCATATAATATTTTTGTGTCTGAGCTAGTTGGAATGACTCATGACCCACTATGTCCAGCGATATCCCTTGGTTGCTCCTATATATTTATAAGCGCAAGAACCAAAGCCAAGGCACTCATCATTTGCATCAAATCTCAGAAAATCCTCTTCCATTCAACAAACCCTCAGAGAAGTTGAAGGAATCAAGAGAGTGAATCATGGCTTGCTGGTCTGCAGAAAATGCCACAAAGGCCTACCTCAGCACTTTGAAAATGGTAAGTATTCATTATTCTCTAACTCATGTCTCAAAACAATTCCTACCAAGCTTCTTCAATCCCTCTCACTATATATATTTATCTTCAAAAGTTTTATATGATAGTATGGCTTGATCTGATCTTTCGGTTATTATTTTTTTCAGGGTCAAAAGTGCAAAGAGCCAGATGTGGCTGAGTTCATATCAGCACTAGCTGCAGGAAACAATGCACAACTGATGGTTGTGGCATGTGCTGGTGCAGCAGACTCCACCACTCTTGCATTGGTTGCTGCTGCTCATCAAACTGGTGGCCAACTCATTTGTGTTGTCCCTGGCCAAGAAGAGCTAAGAGCCTCCAAAGTTGCCTTGGGAGTGGCTTCTCATCATGTTCAATTCATGGTAGGAGAGGCTCAGGAGCTTCTGTCAAACCAATATGACCAGGCAGCAGATTTTGTGCTCATTGACTGCAACCTTGAGAACCACGAAGAGATTTTTAAAGCAGTTCAAGAGGGTAGGAAGCAAAATGGCATGGTGGTTGTTGGGTACAATGCATTTAGCTGCAGAAAGTCTTGCTTGGCATGTGGATCAAAAACACAGCTTCTTCCTATAGGAGAAGGTTTGCTAGTGACTAGATTTGGAATCACTGAAACAAGTCCAAAGTATGGAAGCAGAATGGGAAAGGCCAAAAGCCGTTGGGTTGTCAAGGTAGATAAATGCACAGGCGAGGAACACGTGTTCAGAGTTAGATCTCCTCACAGGAAAGTGATCCAAGCTTAATCATATGCATCAATATATATTACAAAATTAGCTTCCTCCAACTCCCTCCCCATTTTGTTCTTAGCCAAATGAGTGCTAAATTTTGCTTCTAATATGAAGCACTATAGGAGTTAGTAAGCACTGTTCTACAATGTATATACCAAATTATAAACATATATTGGATAAATTGTTTGTAAACACATGTTAAAGAGAGACTTAAGACCACTCATAACGAATCAGCAACTATAGACTGTGTCAAATTAAATTAATCCATGCAAATATCCACGCTACGTACCTTCGCCGAAGGTTCCTTTATCACATTTTAAGTCACGAGAACCTGTATGCATACGAATCTTACTTATAATAAAATCTCTATTTCGGTTGGACATTCAATATAAAATCCACAAAGAAGATTGTTTTTACCAAAACGTGTGCATCCTATTATTCACAATAGAATAGTCAAATTATAGATCTGCCATAAATGCTATTTCATAGCTTTATCAGGGATAAAATTAAGCTCTCTCCTACTCAATTCCAATTTTACCTTGGCACTTAAAGATTTATAGACCTACATAGCATCAAACATCAACAGAAAATAAGTTTACTAAGATATATCAATACTGTTAAATTTCTTCAAAGAATACCATTTTGTTGACTGAACATCTGGTGAATGAGATTATCATCGAACTCCTTTCCCAATGTTACAAAATAAAACTGTAGCAGTGTTAGATTTTTTACAACATTATCTAAAGTTACTGCATTATAAAATGTATCAAAATTAAACCAGCGGTTAGTAAACCAACTCATTTCTACTATTGATTACAGTCAAAACTAGGGTTCTTCAAAAATTTCTAAGTTGAACTAATATATTTTGATCATCTTGATCAAAGCAAAGGAAGTGAGCATCCACGTGAAAGGAGTAGCAAAACACAGTCCTGAGGATGAGGGTCTAGTAGCAGCATCTCGAAGGTACAGACAACAGGCTGGACACATAACCTTAAATTTAAACACAGTGTTATGATGATCTAATGAAATTACAACCACCTGGGCCGAGCTGCTACCTGCTCCAACGTGGGGCCTGTATTGTTTTGTCCCTGAAAATATCAGCACTGCTTAGTTGTGTATTAGCATCAACTAAGAGTGCAACAATTCATTAATGAACACTAATTGAACAGCTTAATTAGCACTCAACAACAGCTAATCCTTGCCTACATGTTTTGGGGTCACAGCCAGCATTAGCATGTGACAAGCGACGTTCAGAGAAGTATTGTCTTCAGATGTTAATAATAAGTTAACAATAGCTTGGTGTAGTCCTTTTGCCGTGTTAGTTATTGGTTGTTGCAGTCTTTCTGCTTCCTAATCCTACCACCGCTTCTGCTTTAGTATAGCCTGTAATCAGTAAGAAACGTCAACTCTACCAACATAAATTCAGGGACACAAATAATTTCATAAATCCAAATTAAAGGCTTTTGTGGAGTTACAGTTTTATTTTTAAAAAGAGTATAGTAACGTTATATATAATTACTAAAACTTAAAGTGTATATTACTGCCAAATTAGTCCAAAACCAAAGGAAATTAAAAAAAAATGTAAAAAAATAGTCACAAATTCACTGGACCGTTTATTAAACACAAATGCTAGACAATAACAAAAGAAATTGCAAGAACATTTCGAAGATAAACAAGAAAAGTAAACGAAGAATCACATAGACAGATTTTTTATGGTTTGACTGAAAATCCTACGATCAGAAATGGACTAAGAAAAAATATGATATTATATCTCACTAGCGAACTTTTAACTCTATGTTGAAGATAAGTGATAATTATATTCATACTGTTAAAATTGTCTAACTAACTTTCAAAAGAACGTGTTGTTGCAAAGTCACATGCACAATGATTCACTTAGAAGCTAGAAACACCGTCTGACACTAGAAGTTAAAATGGTGCAACAAACTGTTTGATCAAAAGCTCTCTGGTCAAGATAGACGGTCTTGTATCACCAGATGTTCTAACCCTTTGACAGTCTACTGCCTCTGCCTTTAAATGATCTAGGAACATTATTTGAACATAAATTTTAAAATGAACCAAAACTTCACAAATCTCCACCTTGGTTCAACACAGATTGATGGAGATCATCCAAGTCACCATATACAAGATAAAGACAGAAGAACTGTTTGTATAGAAATTATAAATAGTAGAAAGTGATGTTCAGGACTTGTATTTTGAACTAGTAGTTTGTAAATAAGTCAAAGACAATATAGAAACCCTTACTTGTCATAGAAACAAGGGTCTTTAGAGCATCTTAAGAGGACGCACACGACATCTCCTTAAGCTACTAAAGCTCACAATGGTTAAACTTGCTTAACTAGGGTTATGGTAGGTTAAGGAGCAAACTACCTCTATCTTCTTCATCTATAAATAGGTGAGACTCACATATTGTATTCAGATTTGCAAATATAGAGTAAAGAACTCTAAACTTAAGACTCATTCTCTCCAAAATCTCCCTTTGCTAGAGAGCCTCTAAGGCCTAGTGAAATCCCTAGAAAGTTGGCCAAACCTCTTTCTATTCCTAAGCACCAAACTACTCCAATTCCTCATTAAAACCTTTCATTCACGGTGCAAGATCTTCTCCATTCCACTGCCACTCCCTTCCACTTTCACAATCCATCACTTTGGATTGCATCAAAGATCTTTTGGGTGATAAAACACTCAATAACTCTAAGCCCATGACAGACTTAATCACCTATTAGCTAGATTAGATTCAGGTAATGAAAGAACTTGTTGCCAAGAAAAACTTTCATGATCATATACGAGGGATTATGATTCGTTGAGACCTTTGCCACCTTCTTAACATCAATATGCTTCGTTCTCTCATGATATACTTGGTTATTTGAAAGATGTATATCACTACTATTCTCATAGTAGATTGTGACAACTTGGTCCTACACCTTCAGCTCCTTAGCTAGGCCCTTAAAGCACAAAATTTCTTTCACAACTTCTATCATGGCAGTTTAGTTTGCCTCAGTGGTTGACAAATGCACTACCTTTTGTATACTGGTCTTTCAATTGATAGTAGTACCATAAGCATTAAACACATAGCCAATTAGATATTCTGGTGTTCAAATTGTTGATCCTATTATGGGAGTCTAAGTTCAAGAGAGAGAGGGGGGGGGGGGGGGGTTTTGGATTTGGTTAAATTTTCCAAAAAATCAAAATATTCAATCTTGTCTGTTTTTGAGAAGAAAAATTTTTCCCTTAAGAGTGGCAAT
>Ga0123342_1003007_pt1 | contig 27526 bp, 10 predicted proteins | sample Turbeawhitnodule_FD_89960 | JGI IMG/M metagenome (GOLD analysis project Ga0123342, IMG submission 89960) | Root nodule microbial communities of legume samples collected from Mexico - Turtle bean Mexico white nodule | ecosystem: Host-associated > Plants > Roots > Nodule | place: Mexico: Nepantla... | reverse complement strand
TCATCACATTAACATACTGAGGTGGTGCTACCTCCATGAAGAACCTAGCAATGCGAGAATTTGCCATTTTTGGAAGTGTTTAGGAAGAAGAGAAAGCTAAAAGAAGGATTGGTTTGATGGTTGGTTGATGATGGGAATGAAGGGTTGGATTTATAAGAAGTAGATAGGGTTTCATAGCTAGGCTAAAATTGAGTCAATGGTCTTAATCATGAAAGGTTAAATCAAAATTTATTGGTTAGTGCCGCCTCTAGCTTTTAGCTTTTCATATTAATTGCGAGGCAAAGTTGTTTTCTAACTTTTCCTTGTGGATAAGCTTCCAGTGGGACCTACATGGTATGTGTCAAAATCTGGGTGGAAATTTGATATCCATGGAGATATGGTTTTTGTTTGGAACTGTTCTTCCAAATATACACTTTTTTGGGGTTTAGTAAAGGGCTATTTTAGTAGCCATGTTGCGTACGTGATAGGACATGGGTGGTGATGGGTGTAATTGGAGAAATTTTATTCATACATTTGTTTGTTTCATGGTGGTTGGTTTAGCCTTTCAACGTTTCAGACACTGATTATTGGGTATTGAGTTGCATTGATATTGGAGAAGTTTGATTGAACGAAGAAAATGGATACCAAGTGTAGCATCATAGTTAATTGGCGGTGAAGGGCCATGTGCTCAAAATGGTGAAGATATTATTTTGTATTGTTTTTGGTTGGATTAGGAAATTTCAGGTGATTTTTAAATGTTACTTTCAGTAAATATTAAAAAATCTCTTCCTAGTTTCTCAATTTTAATATATTGTAAAAGTTAATTTGGATATTCTTTTCTTACATAATTTTTTTTCCTATTTAGGAATGCGAGACACAATCTAATATTTGAAATCCTAACAATATTTTTTTAAAGTTGTATTATTGTAGGGTGCATCAATTGTTCGGTAGCATAAGCCAAGTCGATAAAGTCATAATCAAATTGTGACATTTGAGTTGTTACACTCTAAAGTAAAAAATATTACACCCTAACTATCAACTTAACTTTTGGCCTAGTGATAAGTGTTCAACCCAAAAATTGGTATCAAAGTGAAGGTCACGAGTTTGATTCCTAGTGGGGCAATTGTTTAGAGGAAAATTGTTGTAGGTTGTCAATTATCGCATGGTGTAGGCTAGGTGAATCGAGTCACAATCGAAGAGTTTCTAGTGAGACAATTGCTGAGGGAAAGATTATTACAAGGTGCATCAATTATCTCGAGACCTAGGCCAAGTAAGCAACGTCACAATCGAATCGTGACACTTAGACTATTATATTATTGAGCAGAAAGAGTTCTGCTATGATTATTAGCTATAACTTTTGGGCTAGTGGTAAGCGTTTGATCCAAGGCACTTCCCCTCAAGGAATAATAGTAACCCAGTTGTATCATTGTTGTTATCACAACGAGACACTTGGCTGAAACACTTGTTATAAAGATTTTCAATACAAGAAATCCTCAAATATACGACTCTTCACCCACTTACGTGTTCATTTTGTTGGGTTCTTGATTCGACACCAATGAACCATAAATATTACATAAAAAGACTATGACATCATCTCTAACCCAAAACCTAACATGATGAATTTATGCGTCTAGGTCTTTATTTTTTATTTAATGTTCATCCTTTCCTTTCCTACTCAATGAAAAACCAAACTCTTACTTAAATGTTAAAAACAAAAAAAATATGTAAGACGAAACTCATACTTGAATATCAAAAACAATAAAAATAGTATCTTAAAGAATTCATATTAATTAAGACATTAAAATATAACTATTTACATACATATATTAACACAATATACATATTTTTAACTATATATAAGACATCTAACTCAAAGACTAAAAATATTTTTTTTTTGTAAAATTACAATAACTAAAAAGATTAATTTTAATTTAAATGAAAAAAAAATGAGTTGAATTTGTTGAAAAAATATTTAAGTCACAAATTCAAACTTAACTGGTGTGTTACGTTTGCCCTTTGCACATGTGTTCGGAGTATTTCTTTCTACATTTAAAATTTATTGCTTTAGTTCCTATTTATTTTAAAATGGATTTAGAATATATATTACAAAATAAATACAATTGACCTAAAAATGGTTTTGACAGTGTTTATCAATTCAAAATCTTGCATTTGACTAAATTTGATTAGACGATTTATTACAATAAAATTAGAAGTTTTTATACATAATTCAACCCTTCATTCTATTCCTGTGTATTTAATCTATCTTTCACACGCATTTTTTTTTTTAATATCAAATATCAAGAAAACAATAATAATTATATAAATCTAAAAAACAAAGCAGAATTTGAACAATTGAAAGTGAAAAATTAAACAATAAATAAAAGTATTAAAAAAAATAGAAATAATCAAATGTCAACCTTAGAAACTATTGATTCAAGAAAACTGAGGTTTGGTTTCCTGAAGTGAGAATGATACGAGTCAGTACCGGATTCTCGTTCAAAACAAAGGCAATATAACAATTACCAATATAATCAAGATTATGTTAAGAGGAAAAATACCTTAGTTATTTAAGTGAATTTTGGGAGAATGAAAAGTTGTATAGCAAAAGAAAGAAATAAAGACTTTCCAAATAAAAAAAACTAAATCAAAGAGAGTAATAAAGATTAGTTATTAATTTAATTATTAAACTATAAATGTTTTAATAATTTAAAATGAAGAACTCTAAAAATGAGTCAATGCAAAAAATCTCTATAGAAATCAGCACAGACTTAGACAATGCTCATAGGAAAAGGGTTTTTTCTTCATCCTATTTGAAATGCACACCTTAATCAGTTATCTTTTGTTTGTTTCAAAGGTGTAATGCTTCCTTGAAATGGTATTTTAATGAATATATATAAAAAAAAGATAAAGATTAGTTCCTGTATTCTCGTCATTCAAATGGATGCTTTAACTATTTTCTGTAAGTTTATTAATTCGTGTGTTCATCTAATTTAAAACTCGTAGTTAACACTGCTCAACCTTTGTAGGCTACTTAGTTCTCCATGGCTTGCTTGCACATTTTGAAGGAAAACCATTTTCAACTATAGTTTTACGGGCCAGAATCATAATTAATAAGTGTTTAACTATAGAATATGTTTTGCATAAAATTTATATATTCAATATATATAATGCGGTTTATCGCGTGATTACGAGCTCGAGCAGTAACTCATTAATCCAGTATCTTCACAGGATTAATAACTGGTAACCGGAAAAGCTATCTCAACAATTACATGAATAGTAGAGTACATTATTATTATTATTATTATTATTATTATTTATTTTAAATGAAAAATAGCAAGGTTATAATAAATAATGATTATTAAATAAAACAGTAATAAATATGATCCTAAATGAATCATAAAATATATTAACTCCAGTAGAGTAATAAAATAAATTAACTCCCCTATCTGTATAAAAATCACTGGCAGCCATTCCTGTGAAATTAACTCCCCTATCTATATTCTTCTCTTTTTGATCTTTGGACAGGACTTATCCTTGGGTTCCCTCCGACAGTCCTTCAATTTTGATAGTGCTGCCAACAATGGAACATATCAGAGACTTATGCATGTCTGGTTTGACATCCAACACAATTAAATGAAACATCTATTGTAAATTCAAAACAGCATAAACAAAAAGGTCTCTCAACCTAACCATTTTGTTAAGACGAAGACAATTCACTCCTAATCAAACAAAGTCTATATATGAGAATCTTACCTAAAGCTATCAATGATTTTGATGACAACAAATAATACCAAATTTTTGTTATTTAACGAAGTTTGTAGTGTGAAACAAAAGATAAAAATCCATAATACAATATGTGAAACAAAAGATACAAATCCATAATGCAATCTAAAGAAACGGTGGACTATTAAGTCCAGACAAGTCCCAAGATATGCTATAGATGAAAGCTATCAAGACCAATCGAGTCTCGAGATGTGAGCTATCAAAGATCAGACGAGGTGCCAAGTATGCAAACTACAAGACCAAAATGCTTCTAACTATATAAGATGACATTCAAACATAAACTCTTTGGATGCATTCTACATGCATGATTGTCGTATCCTAAGAAAGAAGTCTCATGCTCTCCAAAGAAGATTTTAACTCATGCACACCCTAACCTAAACTTGTATGCTCATTTTGGTGTGGTCAGTATAGCAGAAGTAGCTACAAATAAAAAGGTCGTCCTTCACCAAACAGAATGTTCAACAATGAAAGTTATCAACGTTAAGTCAAGTACATTTTAAAAAGACTTTGATACAAAGGGAAAAGCAAAAGCCCTGAATCCCAACAGTTCTTTTTGTGATGCAAATAAATTGAAGAAACCCCATGCTAATCAAAATTGTTGAGAACGTTGAATGTTGTTGAAGTTGTTAAACATTACTGAAAAAAAGATTCAACCGATCTATACACGCCTTACATGATTCATATTTCTAGCTTTTAAGTGATTTTGTAAAAGTTCGTCTCCTAGACTTTATTTCATATCAGATTCTCTTCTCCTCCCTCTCGTACATTGTATTTGGTCTATCAAAAGTAGTTATAAATATGAGATTAAGAGAGGGAAAGCAACATTCTCTAAAATTCAAATTCCTTTGTATTATTCGCAAGTTGGTATTAGAGAGCATCGATCTCGCTCTGCCTGACTCTATCTGGCATGGTGACTGTTCTGTGCTAAAGTTTTGTCCTCCAACGCATGGGTCTGGTGTGCCTCGAGGAGCACGACCCAACCCCGATGGTCACTTGTTCAAATTCCGACAATATACGGCCACGTGTCGTCTAATCGTCACCACTACCCTAGCACATGTGTCTCACGCGCCGCTTTCCAGTGCTCAGAATCTTCTGAACCACCACGGTTTGAGTCGTTGAAGCATTCTCAACCCATTTTCGCCCTCAATTATTTGTTTAGGGTGCCTCGAGGAGCACGATGTAACTCCGATGGTTGCTTGTTCAAATTCCGACCATATGCGGCCATGTGCCTCGATTTGAGTTGTTGAAGCATTCCCAGCCCATTTCCGCCCTCAATTCTTTATTCAAGGACCATTGGGTGAGTTTTCTAGTGTTGAACATAGTTTCTCTCACTTGAAACCCTAGGTCTCTCTCTAGAATCCCTAGGTTGGTCATTGTTCTTCTTTGTTGCATTACTGGACTGTGTTTTTGCCTTTACCTTGTTCAACATGGGAGTTCACCACCAGATCAAATTAAACAGTGGAACGAAACTTATTCAACTTTGTGCTCTACTTTGGCAATCAGTAGAACCCAACATCTTGACCACTCTCAGGTCATTCAAAACATGTAATTCCTTTTGGAGAAAGGCCATAAATATTTTTGTGAATGATATCCAATGTCTCTACGATTCCGCTAATCGATTGACTTCTCTCAAGTAGCCTAATAATGACATTATGTCTTTTATTGTTGAAGCCCAATTAGTAATGGAGGAAATGAAGATGTTCCTGGATGTTTCGTGTCCTAACTCAAGAATAGAAATATTAAAGAAATTACTAAATCTTCTGCAATGGGAAAGGAAGTCATGGAACTAGAGGAGGACGTGGTGGTAGAAGATGTCCTCAATGCACATATAGTATGAGAATAGGACACACCCAAGAGAACTATTACTCTTTACATGGCTTTTTTGACAAGACAACCAATATTTCCAAATTTGGAGGTTCTGAGCCAAAGTTCGCTAATGAAGAATATCAAGAATATTTAAGATTAAAATCTAACAACCTAGCCCAATCATCTACAACAACTAGTTTGGCAATAGCTTTGATTTCACAATTCGTGGAGAGTCAAAATTCATGGATAATTTACTCAAGTGCATCTGATGACCTGTGAGCATATATGGGTAAAACAGTTCCTACAAGAATTATACTTTTAAGAGATTCAGCCAATGAAGATGTATTGTGATAACAAAACAACTCTCCACATTGCTTCTAATCTAGTATTCCATGAGAGGACTAAATACATTGAAATTGATTGTCATTTTATACGAGAAAAGTTGTTGTCCAAGAAAATATGCACTGCATTTGTCGGATCAAATGATCCAACTTGTAGATGTACTAACAAAATTTGAGAGGACCTCAAATTGAATATATTTGTTCCAAGCTTGGCACATACAATTTGTATGCTCCAGCCTGAGGGGAAGTGTTAGATTAAATTGTCTAAAATAGAATTTATTTCATTTCAATTTTCCTTTTCTTCCCTCTCATACATTGTATCTAGTCTATCTAAAGTGTACATTGTATCTAGTCTATCTAAAGTAGTTATACATATGAGATCCTAAGAAAGGGATACAATCTCAATTTCAAATTCCTTTGTATTATTCTAAAGTATTTCAAATTTATCCAAGCTAGAGTTGGTTGATATCTTCTATCTCTAGCTAGTAAGGGATATAAAAAAAAGCCCAAGTTACAAATTCAGATCACACATGATCAATGGCCCAAGATCAAATTCAAGCTTCCAAAATAGTCTAGGACTTTCTTTTGCCATGTTTTTAGTGAGCTGTATTAGACTGTAATTTTTTTCTCCTAGATTCCATCTTATCCTTTTGAAGAGCTGTAATAATTCTAGGCTATACATCTTTCTTTTCTATTCAATAGTGACTCAATTAAAAAGAGAAGCTTTCCACCAATACTGTCTCTGCCTTTTTGTCCCTTTATCCCATATATATCCATATTCGTTATAGCACATGAAGCTACAAGCAATGTCAATGGCCTACTGAACTGATGTCCAGTCTATCCACCCACGACAATGGTTGAGAAAGGTGTTTGTTCATTACACACAGAAAATGGGATTTAAGATATTTACCTGATTGGTAGGTACTATGAAGTTCTTCAATCAAACGGGATGGAACAGTATACTCAAGAGAAGCACTAGCCTCAGCCTTTTTCATCAACTTCTTAAATCGTCCAACCTGGAATGGGACAATTGTTGATAAGAATAACAAGAGTGATTTAGGAAAACAATATTCATACTCTAGTAATGACAAATTACATTAGTGAGTCACAGGGATGAAAAATTATCAACATAAACTCAACTACAGAATGATAATTATTTATTCAAGCCAAAGCAAATTCATTTAATTCTTTTTTATAAAAAAATTCAAAAAGATAGAGAAGAATACAAAGAGCCAACCAGATAAGAGATGCTTCTTAAACTTATTTACAGGAAACAAAAAACACAGCTGAAGAAAACATCAATGAAGCACCCAACGATAACAATAGTCATAACCCACTAAGTGAGTTTGGCTATTTGAAATGCACCATGTCATTGAACTAGGTTAAAAATTAAATTCTCAGGAATATTATTCAGCATCTTTGAGAAAAACACCACTAATCTCTCTCTCTATATATATATATACACACACACCTAATCTATATTAGTGATCATCTTAGTCGTTTAGCGAGTAAAAAAGTTACTAGAAAAAGAAAGAAATTGTTGAATTTATTTGTTAGTAAAAAGAAAAACTACTAAAATATATATGTATATATCATACCGAGCATAAGCTACTCACCTAATGGCTAATCTATCCTAGAGATCAACTTAGTTGCATAGTGAGTAAAAAAAGTTAATGGAGAAAGAAGGAAATTGTTGAATACTCATTACGAAGTCGTAATTTAGCCTCTTCCATGGCTCAAATGCCATAAAACTCAATCTAGCACAAGCCAGAACCATGAATGAGACAAGAGAACTTCATACCTCATCGTTTGACATCAATGTGAAGCAACACCCAGTCTGGCCTGCTCTTGCAGTCCTGCCAGCTCGATGAACATAAGTCTTTATGTATTTGGGCATGTCATAATTAATAACATTTCTTACCCCTTCTACGTCCATTCCCCTAGTCATTGCATCAGAAGATACAAGCACTTGAAACTGCCCTTTCCGAAACTCATTCAGTGTCTTGCTGCAGAGAAGTAGCATTTTTTTGTCAAAACACTGGCATGTATAGTTTTCAATAAATTTGGGATATCTAGCTATTATTTCAAAAGTAAGCTTTAGTAAGCCTTTTAATATAAGTTGTTTCAAACATAATAAGCTAACCTAAAGTAGAAACTATAAACACACGACTTTCCAAAGATGAAAATGTCTTTCAGAACAAGTTTCGCATAATGTCCAGTATACAAGGAGAGCATTCAGCTCAAAGTTTAAAACTTTAACTAATTGTTTAGAGAGCGAGCTAATCAAAACTTACCTTCTTACACGTTGATGTTGATGACCAGAATACTCCTTGATATCAATTTGCAGATCTCCAAAATAGTTTAGCAATTTGCATAGACGATGTGTTGAGTCCACAGACCTTGTAAAAACTATGCATTTTTCTTCTCCCAGGGATTTCAAAAGGGCAACCAAGTACAGGGGTTTGACCTTTCTTTCACATATCTACAATACATAAAAATTTAAAAGCACAAAGGGAACTTTTTCATTATAACCTATAAAATTTTAAATTTCGAAAAAATTAAATCTAGTAACTAGCTAGCTATAATAGATGCCAAATTTATGGTGACAAAGGCTAAAGATGATCTCCATCACACCCTTTAGAAATTTAAAGAAAAAAAATCCTATGCAATGTCATACCAGTTTGTATGATTCCAAATTTTTTGGGAGCCTATACCGCATTTTGCCAGTGCTGAGGAATAAAGGGTGATGCATATTAAGCTGAACAAGCCTCCCTGGGTCTCGAGTTAATGTCGCAGATAAAAGCACCTTTGCCAGCCGAGAGTGAGGCCTGAACCCGCTCTCAACTCTACCACTACAGAAAAAAATCAGTCAAGCAAAAGTATGGTGAACATTCATTTGTCTATTAAATGAAAAGATAACAAAGACAACAGGAACTATAAAAGCAACAATTAAAGATACATTTAAGTCTTAATACTACACTTTGACTATTAACGTGGTAAAAATGTTAAATTTCAAAATCAGTATGCCAATTACAATATTAGTCTTCCCAATAAAAATTTTTAAAATTGAAAAAGCTGGTAACTAGTAAGACTATTAATGCAACAATACAAAGTATAAAATTTTATGGCAATAAAACTGGACATATATTATTATTAAATTACTTTCTGAATATTTTGATATAGAGAGATAGAAAGAAGAAGAGAGGGGAATAGGACAAAATAGATAGAAAGAAGAAGAGAGTGTGCACTGCATTTGACTATCATTTCCACCTGTCTACATTCAGCTGTCTGGAATAGAACAGCTTAACTTATTTATAGGCAAAACTTCTATGAACTAACAACATGACGGACTAACTAACCTCATTGTCTTCAGTGTCTTATTTATATTCATGTATCAAATTTTAAATTTCATCATTAGAAAAAATTAACCAAAGGTTTAATGCTATTTTTAATTCCATCATTTAAGAAAAACAACTAACACTTAATGCTATTGTATTAATATGGATAAGAAACCAAAAATAAAAAGCACAGCTACATTTAGTAGAGGAATAAAACCATGCTTATTTTATATATTCTTTAAATTTCTTCTAATTTACATAATTACTAGCACATATTATCAGAACTTAGATCATGAAAGAGCAACAGTTGTCCACTTAACCAACTTGCTATATCCACTGGGCAACACACAATGTTATCCATTTTTCATTGATACAAACATTTCAAGGGAGATTCATTCAAACGAATTTTAAGCCTACCATGTTCTTCTGTTCCAGGGAGAATAAGGGACACCACCGTCATCATCATTATTGCTAGATTGGGTGGATCTAAGTACAGTGGGTAACCAGGACTGATAGTCCTCCCGGAGCAACCGATCTGCTTCATCAACTACCTGACACCATTTAACTTGTTAACACACAAACAAAACCACCGAAGTTAAGGGCAAAAAAATCGTACACAATGAGTTGAATTTCCAAACAAAAAGATATTTATTTTTCCTATAAATTAAAAATCACACTAATAATATTCTTGAAAGACAACAATGTTACCACATACTTCTATATACGAAACATATCATACAATGATCATCATTTCTATCAAAGAGTGTCAACTAACTAATTTCAGTACTCACAAGATAATAAAGATGTTTCAATGTGAAACCCCTAGACAAATGGACATGGTCCACAAGCCTTCCGGGGGTTGCCACCAATATGTCCACTTTACTTTGATAACAGAATGGGGAGAAAAACCCAAGATCTGAATCCTCATCATCCCCCGGTAGGTGAACGAGACTAGAAATCTCATCAGTGACGGAAGATTGACCAACAGCCAAGCCCACACACAGGCCTAATGGCAATGCAATAGCATCAAAAACCTGTTTAACCTGCAAGGCAAGGTCACGAGTGGGAACCACAACCAAAGCACGGAGGTACTTGACACGGGAAGCAGGCAATAACTTTTGCACGATAGGAAGAGCATAGGCCAAGGTTTTGCCACTTCCTGTGGGCGAGTTTACACAAAGGTCTCGCTCAAAGTCACCTAGTCCAACGATCTCTTGCCAAAGCGCGACTTGAACTGGGAACAGCTTCGAGATTTCCATATTCTTTAGTGCCGACTTTAACCTGGTGAAATTGAAAACTGTGAGAGGAATTAATTTTGAAAAACGATAAATAGCATGATTAATGGATTATCAGAGGAAAGTACCGGCGGTCCAGGAAAGGAACCCTGCGGAGGGAGAGTTCTTCACAGCGAGTGACGTCGACGGGGTGGCGCATCCATGGTAGAACCGGCACACTTTGTTGATTTTTTTCATCCATTGTTTCACAAAAACCCTAAACCCTTTTGTTGTAATGCAACGCAAGGGTCGACGAAGGGATAGGTAGTTAATGAGTGAGACATGTCTCAGGTCCCATGGTTTTTCTAGTTCTATGGAAGGTGGCCGCACTTGTTTCAGTGAAGAGCAAGGTAACCCTTCATTTAGTTTTTTATTTTATTCAATTCATAAAATATATTAATATAATCATTAATTAGTTATTCATCTATTTTTATATAACTTTTTTTCAATTTTACTTTTATTATTAAATATATCTCGAAATATTTTGACATTTTATATATGAATTATATAAAAAAAATAAAATTATTTTTAAATTTTTAAATTAATACTAATATACAGTTTTTATAAATATAAAAATTACGGAGGTGAGGGAAGAATATCCGGAGGTGTAGAAAGAAGCAGCCCTTTGATTGATGGAGAGATAAGGAATGAAAGCTTAACAAGATATAAGAAAATATGCAACAAATGGAATGAAAAAAATAATGGATGATAGTTGAAGATGATAAAAGTAAATGGCGTAGGAGTAACTACCACCTTACCTCGTGTACACAACCCTAAAGTTGGGACTCTTTCTTCCTACACCTTCATATCTTCTTTTTGTCAACCCCATACTAAATATAAAAATACCGTTTTTTTCTCTTTTTTTTCACCTCCATACATAATCTGGAAGCTGTTTTTGGATCCGAAAGTGTTTTTGAGATTTATAAAATCCAGAACTTTTTTTTGCATTTGAAATAAGCATATGGATTATGTAATCCGGATATATTTCAGATTATGTAATCCGGATATATTTCGGATTACATAATCCGGAAGTCAATCTCATATTTAGAAAAGACTTCCGGATTATGTAATCCAGAAGCTAATCACACCTCTGAAAAAAAGACTTTCGGATTACATAATCCAAAAGCTAATCTTATGTATAGAAAAGACTTCTGGATTATGTAATCCAGAATCTTATTACAAAAAGCTTTCGGATTACATAATCCATAAGCTAATTCTGGATCTAGAAAAAGACTTCCAGATTATGTAATCCGAAATATTAAAAAAGGGTATTTTTTGGAATATAAAAAATATATGGGGGTGACACAAGAAGGTATGGAGGTGTAGGAAGAAGCAGCCTAAAGTTGGTTGACTATTTCTTCCTGCACCTCCGTATCTTCTTCTGCCACCTCCATACACAACATGAAAATACATTTTTATCCTTCTTGTGTCACCCCCATAGAGTAGTTTCCGGATTATGTAATTCGGAAACTCATTTAAAAAAGACTTCCAGATTACATAATCCGGAAGTTAAATAAGACTTCTGGATTATGTAATTCGGAGAATAATCATGTATCTGAAAAATGGCTTTCGATTATGTAATCTGGTAGCTAATTACAAATTTAAAAAATGACTTCCGAATTACGTAATCCGGAATATTATAAAGGGGCACTTTTGGAAATTTGAAAACTTATGGAGGTGAGAGAAGAAGGTATGGAGGTGCAGGAAGAAACAGTCAAGTTGGTTATGAAGCTTAATTGGGTCTCTTGACCTCTTTGTTAGTGCTCCAATAAAGATAAGAAAAAAAAGTCCACTTAAAAAAACTCTAGTAAACAAGCAACACTCACAACAGAAATGCAAAAAGACTTTTTAAAACACTCTATTTCATTTTGATTCAAAGGTTTAGTTTTACAAACTCTTGTGACTTTTTGTTTTTATGCTAACACCGATAACTCTTTGCCAAACGTACCAATTTGTTTCAAATAATAAATGGATAAAATTTGACATATAAATCTCCAAAAAGACTTGTTGTATAATTATTTAGTTAGAAAAAAATAATTATAGGATTTTTTAATAAGAGAACAAAAGTAAAGACAACCTTTTATACAATTTATTGAATAAAGAGAAAAACATAATTTTTTAAATTTTTTAATCGAGATCTATAAAAGGGAACTTATGTCTTCACTTTCTAGGTAAACTTCTTAAAATCTTGTCTACATGATTATAATTATGATAATATTTATCTAAAAAAACAATTCATTTAATATTGAAATATTGTAAGTCTTCACTAAGCATATTACTACTCTATTCTTTAGAAGGTCAAGTAGACAATCTAACTTTTTTACACTATTTTATTTTAAATAATTCACATAGTCTCTCACATGAATTGTGTATGATTGTGTTAGTTCTTGCATACAACTAAACTTGTTATTTTATAGAGATCTTCAACTTGTGATTGTTGGAGGTAATGTGAGCCTCTTTCAAGTTTTTGAGCTTCTTTGTCCTTCTTTGTTCATGTGTATTAAAAACTTTCATATTTTCCATGTTTTCAACTACATCTTTAGAAGTTGGATCTCTAGTATATTTTTTTGAGGTGTAACATGCAAAGAGTTTTTAGAATTTAAAACCCTTAAACCAATGTTAGGCATAATACATGATAATTTGATATTGGGTAATGAATTTTTGAATTAGATAATTTTAAAGATATATTTTTCTTTTTTTAGTAAATTAGATCTATTTTTAGAAAAAGCTTGTCCGTGTCTTGATACTTGTTCCATCAAGAAGATCAACTAAAAAGTTGTTATAATAATAACTATTGACCTGCACAGTTTGGTAGAGTTTGTTAGTTTCTTTGCATGTTTGGATAAAGAAAGAAAGAAAGGGAAAAGGAGGGTTGCTAGCAAGAACAAGGTCTGAACAGAGAGATGGAGGAAAAGAAGGAGATATCGACGCCACCTTCGGAGGATGTTGGTGTTATTGACTTTATGGGAAGCTATGAACTGGGTGAGACCCTGTACGAGGGAAACTACTGTACCATTAAGCATGCAACTCAGGTTGCCACCGGACAAAAGGTTGCCGTCAAAATTATCGACAAAGAAAAGGTTCTCAGTGACAAAAAGAAGAACGTGTTGGACTTGGAACTGGTAAGCTCACTTTTTTATTCTATCACTTGAAGAAAAAATAATGAAACAAAGAATGAAACAAAGATTCTAAAAGAAATATGAATTCGATGCAGTCTTACCTGATATAAATTTCTGATGTTCACCCTATTGCAGATAGAACGAAACGTATCAACAATGAAAACTTTTAGACACCCGAATGTGGTGCATATATATGAGGTTATTAGATGGAAAGATTGCTTCCTTGGATTGCATCATTTATCTCCTTATCTTCAAATTTCAAGTGATTTATGTCTAGATGCATTTATTCCATTGTAGGTGATCTCCACCGAAACACAGTTGTGTCTTATAATGGAACTTGCAACTGATGGGAAACTGTTTGATAAAATTAAAGTAAGACTCTTTTACATTTTCAATTGGGATCAGAATCCTCTACAATGTGTAACTTTTGTGGTGTTTTTTCCTGAGCCAGAACACCACGACCGGGAGACTGACAGAGCCCGAAGCAAGAAAATATTTTCAGCAGCTTATATATGCTGTGGCTTTCTGTCACAATAACGGTATCACTCATAGAAACTTAAAGGTGAGGTGCATCTACTATGTTACATCATTATTATAAATATGTTGTTCCTTTGCTTTGTTTCCCCTATTTACGTATTTTATTAGTTGTGTATTAATTATAGTCAGAGAATCTGTTGCTGGGTGCTGATGGAATGCTTAAAGTATCATATCTTGGACTGAGTGCACTGTCCCAAGAAGTTGGAGTGAGTTAATTATTAGTGACTAATTTTTCAAACAATTAGAAGGCCATTTATGAACAATTGCTAATTGAATATCCTGCTGTCATATGCTATTAGAATCATGGGATGTATTGTCATGGCAGACCATGCGGTGCACCAAATTATAGGGCCCCAGAGGTATGATATCTTTTAGTGTCTCTTAATTAAACTTCAAATTCAGTTTCCCTCTCTTAATATTACTACTTTTTCTTATCATGTATATAGGTGGAAAGCGTTAATGGCTATGATTATGCACGGGCTGACGTATGGGCATGTGGTGTTATTCTGTTTGCAATGTTGACTGGTGATTTACCCTTCAACAATGAGAACATTGGGATTATATATCTGAAGGTGATTCTCGCTGAATGTTTCTGATGCTACTGTTCTATCATCTACCTTTGCAAACTTAGAATTTTTAGTTGATTGAGTTTTTCATTTTTTTTATTTACTGCAACCTACAGGCATGTGCAGCTGATTTCAGTTGTCCTTCGTTTTTGTCTCCAACTTTAAAGAGACTAATTAGGAGAATCCTTGATCCCAATCCTGCTGCAGTAAGTACTTGACACCATATTCTATTATTATCAGATATACCAATACGGTTTTTAGCAAAAATATTCTCTGTTTACCTTCATCTAAAAAAAACTAACATGTTGATACATATATATATATATATATATATATATATGACTTCTTCTGTGGCATTAAACAGCGGATTACAATTGTTGAGATGTTGAAGGATGAATGGTTCGATAGTAATAATGAGGATGAACTTATTAGTAATGGCACTGTAAGTACTAGTTTCAGTATCTAAAGCAGTTGTAGTAAAGGTTTTTTTGTTAAATATTAGTCAGCAGAGGTTTGATTTCTATCCTTGATTCAATGTACTTGACTTTGTGAACAGGATCATGTTGGGACGGGGCAAGATGCGGGGCCTTCAACACATCAAATCAATAATGCATACGATGATTTGCGTACCTCTCCCTCGATCAACTTTGAAGTTGTCAAACGATTAGTAAATGTAAATTTAGATCTTTTTTCCATCATTGCAATAGTATTATATACTTATTTATTCTAGTTAGTTCTGTTGGTCCACTCTTTGTTTATCAGTGAAACTATGAATACATAAATCTTCTCTCCAAAATTTGGCAACCAGGTACTTGCTCGAAGGAAAAGAGTTTTCAGGACCAGTCTTTGTGGGAGTAAGATAATTTCAAGATTTGAAAAACCTATAGACCGCATGAATCTTCATACGAAGAGGATAGATGTAAGAAAATGTTTTTAACACGCATTACAACTTTAAAATAATATGTAGCAGTAATGATAATATTTCTTACTATCAAGTTCTACTTCTGATAATATTTCTTATTATGCATGTAAGATGGTGCTTGAAGGGGGGTATGGACCCAAATTTGAGTATCTATCTGTAAAAGTTAAGGTACACGTTTTTGAATTGAAGATTTAAGATTCTACCACTAGCAAGATATGTTCCTACTTTCTCATGCTTTTCTAAATTCTTTTTTTCAGATTACTCCTTCGTTCTACCCTTACCTTTACAGGGTTACGATTCGAAAGAATGGAGGAGATGCTCGGGATTTTGACAAGGTAATTTCATTTCTATAAACCTTAATAAACAAATCACTGTTTGATGTTGAATCCTTTTGTCTTCTTATATTTTTCTTATGATCATAAATTATTTTCCTTGTTTACTAACTTGTGTGGAATGGATTGTTAATGTTTACAGTTCTACAAAGAACTAATTGATGAAGTGGAAGATATCATTTGGAATGAAGATAATATCCACCTACCAAGTTTAGCGAATTAGCTACTCATCTTTGTACACCAAGACCAAATTTGATAATGAAAGTATAAGTTCAAAATACGTTATTATGTAATTTGTCGTTGTTAATCACAAACTTTTACCATAAACCACACGTGGGATAACTGAAGAGAAAGAGTATTTTTTTTTTAAACTACATAAACCATAAAGATCAATTTCAAATTTAGGACACAAACAATTTTTTTGGAAATTAATTTAAAAGACTAAATTAATGGATACTGTGTTGCCCATCTTGAAGCTTCTTTTGTTTTTTGTTGCTTGGAGACCGTTTTAGATTAATGGATAAAGGTTTTTTTGTTCTTTGGTAAGAGGGCGCCAAAAAATGTACTTGCTTTCTTGGAAGAATTTATGAAGAGGTTGGTGACATCCATATTTGAAGAGCATTTGCATTACAAAGCAGATCCCCTTTTTCTGTTTGACTTTTATTGAAGTTTGTCCATTGGAAAATGCACCTAAAATACCTAGAACAATTCACCTATATAAAGTCTATCTTGCTCATTTTGAAACTGAACAACAATTAGAAACCATCACAAAAATTTAACATTCGCGTTAACGCGTGAAAAGAATGCTATTATAGATCACTGGTGGCTCCTTCAAATACTAGTTTATTCAATTATAACTGACTAAAAATCCATTTAACCAACCATGAATTCATTATAAAGTGTTTAGAATATATTGATCTTTGACGCACCTGTGTAACTATTGAATATGGGAAGATTATCGTCCCTGACCAGAAGTATATAAATTCAATTTGTAGAAACATAGTATTGGATTTCCATGATATTAGTTGACACGTTTTCAATCAATTCTATGGGCAAATAATGAGTGCACATCAACCCACAATGTGCAATCCAGTTGATACATAGCCAACTTCTTTAAACATGTTGACTGATTCATTATCTCGCCGTGCATCTCTGGTAAGAATAGCTTGCTCTCGGCCAAAAGAGGAGTGCACAAAAAAAAATAGCAATAAAATTTCAAGATCAAACTTTTCCTTCGTATTTAGTGAGTTTGCGATCATGCAAAAGACTTGCCAGGGTAGTTCTGCAAGGTCCCTCTACAAAACCGAAATTGAAATTAGATTCTTCCTTTGATTCCTTTCATAAAATCTGATTGAGTCGTAATTACTTACCTCCAAAAACAGTATGAAGATATTGAAGATCATCAACTGAGCAAGCGTCGATTAAAGCATAGACACCCGGTCTTAGAGCTTCATCTACTTCTCTGCAAATAACCATGCAATAATTAATATTTGTTAATGGTTATGTACTTCATCTCTATTAATACGTTCTAGTTGTTATTCGATTCAAAAATATGAGCAAGACAGACTTAATATAGATAAATTGTTCTAGGTATTTAGATGCATTTTCAGATGGACAACGCTTCATAGAAAGTCAAACAGAAAAGGGGCTCTGCAGTGTGATGGAAAAGTAATCTTCAACTGGTAAACTTTGACAGAAAGAAATGAGTAAACAATGAGACATGTATATAAACCTTCTGATGCCACTTCTCTTGGGACCATATCCTGAATAAACCCATATGTAATTGGATAAAAACAGAGAACATTGACGGCTAAAGATATCTTTTTTCTGTTCTATCTGCATCATGAATACAAAAACAAACGGGATTAAGCAAAAGGCAATTAATTTGTTAAATTAAGGTCATAATTCATTCAAATATGAATGTCACAAACCTCTTCATAAATTCTTTGAAGAAAACGAGCACATTTCAGTTGCTCTTCTGAAGAAAAGCAACCCTTATTTATTTTTGATTCATTATCTGAAACTGTCTCCAAGCAATTAAGAAGAACAGCAACAGAAGCTTCAAGATGGGCAACACACTGTCTGCACTCACTGGAATGATTGTAAAAAATGCACAAGATGTGGTTAACGAAAAGGCAAAGGAACATCTAATTGTCAGGATTACAATAGCGGATTGCAGATAGATGCTATCAAAATACATCAAATATAGATTCCATAGCAAATTTGTCATTTCAAGTCGTTCAATAATATGAGAAGCTGTACTTTGTTCAGTGATTTAAAAGATAAAATAAAACATACCTGGGACGATGCATAATAATGGTACACATTAGTTGACAACACACATAGAAGAGGCTAACTAGGTGATCAACGTGACCCATTCTGTTTACAGGATCACAAATACGCTGTTCTGAAATTATCGATGTTTCTGATGGACCAGATGCGTTAGTAACTCTAAGCTGATGAACATTTTGAAAGAGTAGTGCAGGGATATGTAATATTTGACCCACATACCCCATATCCATTGGAAACTGACCATGTTTTCTAGAAACTGTAACCAGTACTTCAACACTCATGAGAATGGCTGACCCAGGATCAGGAGTACTGGCAACCGTTCCAGATGCCAAGTTATCATAAAAATTAAGCAGGGCCTTTAAATGCACAATAATGTTGAAAACAGCAGAAACTAAACTCTGACCATGTCTTTTAATCATCTTCAAGCCTTTCCGACCTTTAAAAAGAAAAAAAGTGTCATTGAATAATGATAATATGAATGCATTGCCTTATTCAGCATTTTGCATTGATTTCATCCAACATGCAATTATTGATAGTCTCCTTTTGAAAACCGGGTACTCGTCAATTTAGGTTTGCTTTAAGGATTATAAGAAATGAGGTCATCAAAATGTTTACAAGTAACAGGCAGTGTTACAATTCCCAAAAAGTAATGTCAGAGACCTCATAATATATCAGTGAGAATGTTAACCATTATCTAAAAATAACTTTCATAAAGAAAAACATGCAGATTTGTTTTCTGAATAAAACTGTAATAACTTCTTAGTTACTATCAAGTGAAATTTACAAAATTTCTGAAGTGAATCAGAAGATAGTATTGATGTAATGACTTTAAGTACAACTAAAAGGATACGAAATAAAGGATGTAATTTTCAGATTTTAATTAAATGATTAAATGAAATGCTAGTTCAAAATAGCCATGTTCTTATTTACCTGAAACAAATTCAAGAATCATGCTGAAGCAATCAATGCCACCTGAAACAAGTGACAAAATTTCCTCCCCATCTTTACTTGTTTTTACATCATAACTCAAGGTAGATCGTTCGAGAATACCAACTAGAGATCTCTCAATGACCAGTATAGTAGACAAAAGATGCAACTCAGATGACCTCTCTATATATGCTTTGAATGACTTCCGCAGCCTAATTATAAATTCATCCAAGCAATAGTGCAATTCAGTAGAGGAATAACCTTCAACTAATCCATTATGAAGTGACTTTGTGCTTGACTGGCTTCCATGAAAGGTTAGTGTTCGCCCTTTTCCTTGCAACAAAATGGTCTTGCCTATTACCCTCATGTGAATCTGAATCAGTTCTGTGTAAACTTTTCTAGAGGAAGTAGGATCAGTTAAAGGAAAATAACATGCTAATTCTCTCAAATATCTGCGAGCGTCATCTAACAAAAGCAAAGAAGATTGTTGTGGGACCACAACCATCTCTTCAAATTCTAATAATAGGAGTTGTGAAATTTCAATGAAAGTAGGTACAAAACTAGAAGGTAGGACAGAATCATTTTTCTGCAAATTTAACCTCAAAAGAGATGAGAAAGCAATTAGCAGATGTCTCAGCAAAAAAGCAATTTCAGGGTGATCACCCTTTACCAAACTTCGCAATAAAGGCTTATTCAAACCCTGTGGCTCAGAGTAATCCAAACTGGCCAAAACCCTGGCAACAGGGTTTTCCTCTTTTGGATTCAAAGCCCTTCCAAGATCACTAACACTTTTAGAGACATTATCAACTGCTGATAAAGTAAAACAAGTTGCAGCAGCTTTACATTCGTTTTGTGCACCAGCTGAGGTATTAGCCTTAAAAACTACGGATTTAGGTGACAGAGAATTGGTACCTAACAAAGATACCTGCATTGCTGGATCTTCAGAATGCTGCATATTCTGTGAACTTTTGGAATGTTGGTTACTCTCAACAAGAAATTTGTTAACAAAAACATCAGAAAGCTCTACAAGAAAAGATATACAACTATTTAGTTCAGAGGCATGCTCACTTTTCCACATTAATATTTCTTTTTCATCCATATCTTTAGCATCTGTTTGTCCAGTGGAAGATGTGAGGCCCCACAAAACTCTACTAAAGCAACAAACTGTAGACAACAATCTAATCATGTTTTCTACAGTAAGACCAAATCCCACACTGACATTATGAGGGGAATTGTTAATAGAAACAAGCAAACTCTGCTTATGCTCTTTCAAATTCTCAGCCATAAAGGTTAAACATTTCAATGCCTCAAGCTTGGGGGAATCCTGAGAAGATGGGAGCAAATGATTCTCTTCATGGCTAATCATATGATTAGAAAAAGCATGAACAATTGGATATTTTCCTATGCTGAACAAGACATGTGATGTGTAATCCAATAAGGAAAACATCATAGATTTACATACAATAATATTTTTTGCAGAGAATGCTTCTTTAATCCCAACAACCACATATAATGACTTCAAAATCCATAAAACAGGGAATGAACTTCCAGAAACAACCGTGTTCGGTGATGATTGGATAGTCTCTGCCTTCTGACCAAATCCAATTAATATATACACTAATGCCTTCCGACAAGAGACAAATAATCTTAAGTACTCACAATAATAATCCTGGTGCCCTGTACACTGAAAATAGAGAAGAGCACTGACAAGAAGCCTGCAAAATTTAAGTAGACAGAACTGAGAATGAATCATTTGTTTCACAAAATAAGCTTCAGACAAATCTTTGGAACAAAAAACTGAAGTATGTGTCCAAAGCATTCTTTATCACGGGTAAAGGATTTCTTTCTCTGCAGTTAGGGTAAAGGAATGTACCATAAACAAATTTTAAATTTCTGTGCTAAGAGAGATGGTTGTCTTTTCATCCAATTACTTTCTTGTTTTTAAACATATAAGACAAATATAGAATTGTGAAAATATAAATAGGAAAACAATGTTAGTTAGTCAGCTGTTAGATAGCTACCTATAAATAAAGCAGGGTTTCTGCACTTTAGACAAACTAAATGGTAATCAAGAGTGCAGTTCACAGTTTCTCTGGTCTCTGTTTCTCTTCTCTCTCTATCCTATCTGTTCTGTTATTCTTGTGTCTTCCCCTCTTTCTTTCTGTTTCTTTCTCTTTCCCACTAAAACTATATATCATATAGCCGCACTGGTTTCATTTCTCATAGTCGATGTAAAATTATTTAAAAACACTGATAAGTCTATTAGAATAAAAACAACTGATCAAAGAGAGGCCTCTCTCCAACCTACGCACTAAGGCGTAGGATTGTATTTGTAATTGGGACAGGAAGGAAAGTAGAATTAGTTAGGAATAGCTATACTAGTTAGCCAATTAGCTAGTTATAGAGGGTTATTTAGATAAATAAATAGGAGAATGTAAAGGGAAACACACTTTAATAGTTAGCATTTGGGAATTGAACAAGTACTCAGTTAAGAAAAGGGAAACACCATTTCCAGGATAATTTTTTTCCTGGTGGTGTTCATTCTCAATCAAGAAATAAAATCATTCATTTCTTTTCTTTATTTTATATTCCAGGTTCCTATTAAATAAGTAATAGATAGTGTTAATGGCCTGGGAGTGGCTGCTATTAAGACTTTTGATGGAATTCCCTACCTCAACATTAGTTGAAAATTTTCACCTCTATAATACATACAAGTCCTTTTTTTCTATCAGGACAACAAAAGACCATAAGGTAGTATCCAACAGAGAGATGAGTTTACCGTTCAAGGTTGAAAATACAAGTCACAAGATATGAAAATGATCTTGAATTTATATCACGCATCCGACATAAGAGACCAAGTAAATGGTCACAATCTCTAAAATTTTTGTCTGTGACAGGGAAAGTCTTTTCGTTTCTGCTGATATCTGCAGGAAGTTTGCCGTGTGAATGAGTGGTTGAACTTTCCACTGCAGAACAACCAACCAGAATCTCTTTATTCTCATCAATAAGCACTGTTGAGTTGTCAAGGGTGCTTAAAAACTCAGCCCAATTAGGCAATGACCGAAGACTCACATCAGTACATGGAATATTACTAAATAATGGCAGTGCAGATTTCTCTAAAGCATGGCAGAACACTGAGGCCAGATTCCTGTGGGCAAACTAAAACAAAAATAAGAAATGAATACCTATAGATGTAACTTTATCTTTCTCAAAATATCACACCAGAGCATTAAACAGGAAAGAAATTAAGGATGTCTATACAGCTAAAACAAATACTGGCAAAGATAAAATATGAGTGTGTTTGTGCGCAAATGATAAAAGAAACTGTGAATAACCAAAGGAGGATCTTACTTTTTGTTTATACAAAAGTGAACCATTTAAAAATTCTGATGATATTTGTGACAAAGTGACCCACTTGAACAGCTTAAATTTGTCAATTTCTTGCAGACCTGGCTCTTGAAAACTACTTGTTAGACTGTGAAGGTAAGCATGGAGTAAATGTGAGAAGAACTTTTTCAATTGCTTCTTTGAAGCATGATTGCCCCAAACATCAAACTTTTTGCATAGATTTGACCAAATGAGTGCTTGCAATGACTTTCCGTTAGCAAAATAAACTCCTAGATCACATCTGTTGCTATGAGTAGCCACAGAAACTACATCTTCACAAATTACATCATCAGAAACAAAGATTGGGGAATGAAACACACATGATAAATGTTCCATAATAAAGTTAGTAAGTCCAGCCGCTTCTTCCTTCAGTGTGTTGATTTGAGATCTATAAGGCTTCTGCAAATAATGCTGCTTTTGCATATTCTTGAACAATATAATCTGCTTATTCAAGTCAGCAAGCCTTCGAAGAGCCATAGATTGAAAGATATAGATCAAAGGGGAATAATCATCTGAACCATGTTTAAGATATATGTCAGAAATAAATTTCATAACAACAAGGAGGGAACCTGAGGGTTGAACAATCCAAGAAAAAAAACCAAAGTCTATCTCATCAATCCTCTTCATCAGGTCATCAGCAGAATATGCTGGGTAATCCACCACCTCTGCAGACTTCTTTGGCAAATCAGGAGACACAAGGCTTGCTTGCCTATATAAGCTTTGGCAAGACACATACAACTGAAAGAAGAACACAAGAACCCATTGGCTAGACCTACCAAATTTCTTTAAAAATTTTCCCTTTCTAACCACTTGATCAACAGTTTCTCCACTGACAGAAGAAAATAACTTGTAGATTGTGTCTGGCTGTTGTGCACCTAGAATACTCAAGTAGGGATGCATTAATTTCATAAGTTCTTTCACGGAAACTCCAAGAAGATTACGGTTACCGTCAGTGACTGTCACCGAACCAAGAACTAAACAATACAGTCTAGACAGCCCTCTACCAAACAGCTCCACTTGAAGATTAAACATTTGCAATTTCTTGCCATCAACCAATGGACAGAAATTTTTCATCCACTTGAGAGATTCTGAAATATCATCTCTTATCTGTCTAACACACCCACACACTTGCCCTTCTGGAATAGATTCAACAGCTTTATAAATGGCATGAATGAAATTCTGGGAAGATAACAGCCTTTCAACAGCTTCAGAATGAACTTCATTAGACAGAAATGTCAAGAACCTAGAAGAACTTTCTTCAGTATAGCCATCGGGACATATAATAAGCCTTATAGCTTTGCACAGTGCTAAAATAGCACTTTCCACCTATATCATTTCAAACATGTAAGGACAAGCCTGATTTCCATCTTAGTCTTGGGGGGCAATAAGAAGCAGACAAATACAACATAAGCTGAATTAAACCAAAAATACAATAATTTATTAAAGATTTCCCTTCACCCAAACATTATTCCCCTCCCCTATTCCAAACATCATACCTAGAGTTACACCAAGAGACTAAGACACAGTAATAAAACCACCAACAAAGCAGAACCATGCAAAACCTCTAAAACTTGCTGTACTGGGGTCGGGGGTGAAAAAGTAAAATATAAATTACCAGTAATCAGAATTTTAATACGAACCTGGCGAAGTTGACCATAGAGATGAATTGTTTCGCACTCCAGGGCAGGTATAGTAGAAGGTAATGAGCATTGATCAAAAGCATTCCCCAAATTGCAATTAATGGCAGAGAATGACAAGATAAGAAGCCATAAATTTACCAAATCTTCACCAATAACCTCATATTCAACCTGCAAAAGATATCCCATAGCAACTAGAATCTCATTAGCAGGCAAAACATATATCTCCATCTTGTTAGTTGTATCATAATTGGAGAAATGGAGTAGACTAGTAGAACTAGTTATCAGTGTATTAAATATTTTCTTCAAGAAATTAAGACAAGCTCCTTCAGATGTGTCTTCTGTTCTCAAATAAACTTTCTCTCGCATAAAACTAGCAAGCAAATTACCAATAGACTTGAGTAAACCATAAAGATCCAACAACAGGGTATTGGCATCTGCTTCAACTTCAATGTAGGCATTAATCTTCAGCAAAAGGGGTTCCATAATCAGTACAAAAAAATTAAAAAGTGATTTTTGAATGTCTGCCGAAATATTATTTGAGTCACAATGTTTTCCTGACACTGGTTGCCTTGAATCACCTGTTTTCTCTGTTGTCTTGAGCCCTTCATCCAGTTTGAATTTTCTTGCTGAAGTAGCATATAAGCGAAATAACAAGCCTAAGCTACCCATTGCCATAGCATTCTTCCTATCTATAATTCTGTTCAGTACGTCAAATAAATGTCTAGTATAACTCTTAATAGTTGCTTTTGAGTCATTTGATTTTTCATCACATGAAGTAACATCATTTTCTAAACCATGTAAGCTTAAAAACTCAGAAATATGCACTTGATGAAAAAGGCCATGAGAAAGAACATCTTCCGCTGCCTCTATTAATCTCGACGTCCAAATGGGATTACTTCCATTAACCCGAAGATGCAACTCACGAGATAAATGCAACAGCGGCTCAAGAAGTTTATCCACAAAATTATGAAATCCTTTCTTAGCTCGATGGACACTCAACTTAGAGAATGGCTGAAGCACCGACCATAGAAAGCGTAGTGCAAAAGCACCCACATTGCTGTCATCAAGGCTATTGCTATAAGTTTTCAGCACAAGATCAAGCAACACCTTGGCTGTCTCAACCCACAAGTCCAAGTTTTTATTTGACAACCCACCATGAGACAAGAATACCAACGAAACACAGTCAATAGTGGTACCATACAGTTTACACCTTTCTTCGGATATAATAACTTCTCCTGAACTGATAGAGGTGTCTTCGAGCAGTAACAGAAAATCTCTGGCAACAAACTGAACAGTTTGTAGGAGGTTCCGGGGCATACTCCAAGAGCCGTGAAACTTCAAAGACTCCTGCAAGCAGAACTTCAATATCTCCCAACAACGAATATCCATGTATGCCTCAATTCCCTCGAGCTGTGGTGTCTTCCCATCTCCCCAGTCTTTCTTCCCATTTGGAGGAAATAGCAATGTCACGATCCAATCATTAAGGTAACTTATTAGTCTTGGAAGTTTTATAGTATTACAATCCTCACAAGCGCCAACACCATTATCCACTCTTGACTGCACAAAATTAAATGCCTCATTGACCTTACTGCACTAACACACACTCATTGTGAAAAAAAGAACAAAAAAATATCTCAGTGCCCATTTGAATAGCTAATAGAAAGCGGAAAAAACAGATTAAAATATTGTTGAAGATGACTTAATATTAATTTTTTTTTAATTAGTAACACCCTCCTCACGCACACACGCATTGTCCACAGCATTGAATTGAATCATTTGTGCCATGATGCAAAATGAAAATATGATTACAAAACAGAAAGTAACCTGGAAAGATCCTGGTCTTTGTCTTGGATGCAAAGTATGAGTTGAAGGTTGTTCCAGGGACTGTGACGCTTCGGAGCAACATCGAAACGGTGCCGTTTGGAAGAAGTTTGAGGTTCGGCATCGATTCTCTGCTTTCGCTTCTGATTTTGCATCTTTGCATTTGCTTTCGAACCGGCCATGGTCGAGCTTTCTTCGAATTGGAAGGCTTCTGAACTGAGACGGTTATAAACCCTAAATTCTATTCTGCCCAGGGTTTAAGCTCTTATTATCTGATAAAATATTTTAAGATACAGATATATCTATAACAGGTATTTCAGTGGGTGCATTAGATAAATGTTTATTTTGTATAACTTAATTTATATAATGTATAATAATAATAATTAAATATTTAAAAATATGTTAATTATATTATAGCTAAAAATTGTAATAAATCATTTTTAACATAGAAATTGTAATTTAAATAATTTATATTGTTATATAATTTTATTTTAAATTAATAGCAAATTCTTTTAGGCAATATTAAAAGCAATTACTTGATAACTACAACCTTATGCCTACCTACAACTTGAAAATAATTTTAAAATGAAGACTACTTTATATTTCAAATTGACTGTAATCACAACACTGTACATTTATGGTTTTTTTTATAGATTATTTGATGAACTAAACATTACATCTTTGTTTCTTGAAAAAAAAAATAGTTGTTTAATTACCTTTTAAATTATGAATGGTGAACTGATTGTTACCTAGATCTTATGATATGTTTGGATTGGGGAAGGGGATGTATAGGGATTTAAGGGGGATGTGTAGGAATTTGAGGGAGTGGATATATGAGGATGTGAGAGGAAAATGAGACTGTTTGGATTGAAATATGTTAGGGTGGATGTGTGATAAAAGTTATGAGAGTTTGTGAATGATACTATGGTTGTGAGAGAATTTTAATTTGTTTAACGGTGTTACTTTACAGATTTAGCATTGCCTGTTAAAAAAAATAATAATAAAATGAGTTGTTTTTGTTTAAAAATAACAAATTTCACATAGTAGATTTAAAAATTATAATTAGAAAAAAATATATGTTAAATATAAATATGTATAATATAAAAATTATAATTAAAAAAAGATATATATTTAACAAATTAAATAAAAACAGAACTTCAAGTAATTTCTTTAAAATACTAAACATGTGCTATAAAATTGAAAAATAAATCACATCTTATATAAATAAATAAATAAAATAATATTAAATACCCTGTAGTAATGAAAAATAAAAAAAACTACAACAACAAAAATATAACGAAATTCACAATAGAAAAAAATTTCATAAAAATTATAACTAAAACATAATAACTATACATAGAAATATATTAATATAAACACAACAACAAATTAAATAAAAACAGAACTTCAAATAATTTCTTTAAATATTAAACATATACTATAAAATTAAAAAATAAATCAC
>Ga0123342_1003006_pt1 | contig 27533 bp, 17 predicted proteins | sample Turbeawhitnodule_FD_89960 | JGI IMG/M metagenome (GOLD analysis project Ga0123342, IMG submission 89960) | Root nodule microbial communities of legume samples collected from Mexico - Turtle bean Mexico white nodule | ecosystem: Host-associated > Plants > Roots > Nodule | place: Mexico: Nepantla... | reverse complement strand
TAGACAAAATGAAAGATCTGAATAAAATATAAAAATTACTTATTTGAATTAAAATTGTCACACAACAGATATCATCAAAGATTAAACTAATAAATAATATATTTATAAGGATTAAAATAAAAATGTTTCTTATTGGACATTGAAAAGATTATATTTTTTTATTTTTAAAAGTATATATATTTTCACTTTTTGAGTAAGTTGTAATTTAAAATGATTCACAATGACTAGTTAACCTTTTTATATGAGACATGATTATTTATTATTTATTTTTCATTAAGTGAGTGAAAAGTAATAAATTTAATATTGTATACATCTTGAGTGTGAGAAATTCCAGAATTTTAATAGTGAACAAAGGTCCATATTTTAGACCTATTTATCTGATGTGAGGATTTTGGAATACAATGTCCATGCATTCAAAAACATGTGTAGTGCATTATAATGCATAAGAGGCCACAAACAACTATTTGGAGATGTGTTACAATAATTATTACGAAATATTAGAAATAAATAGATACAAGTATAAGCACCAAACTGAAGTAGATTACAGTAAAACCATGGTTACAGATGAGGTGGAAAAAAATAATGTGATTTGACATTACAAAAATTCTATAACCGGCCAACTATCCCTAAACATACTAGAAAACACAATTAAAATCACTTATTAATTTTTATAGTTACTAAATTATATATTTTTTTTAGAGACTAAAAAAAGTTAATAATATATAAATTAATTTTTATTATTGATAAATAGTTTTTAAATCGATATCTAATTAGCTAATTGAGTTTTACTTACCAATTATTTAAATTTCAAAAGTTGGTGTCTAAAACATTTATATCTAACTAGTAGAAACATAGACACAATTGCGCTTGTGTATCCGCATTTTTCTCTTTTGCTTAAGATGATAGAGATGTAACATACATACAAAAATAATTTTTGGATGAGTCGAAACTGAAAAGTAAAAAATGAAGTGCAGAGAGTGATTAAAAGTTGGGTTATTTTATTTTATGTGAGATTTAGTGTGAAAAATGTGAGAGTATGCTCTCTCTGTTTTAAAATAAGGAATTAAGGAAAGAGTAAGAAAGTCATATAAAAACTGTACATTAATATTAATTCAAAAAATTAGAAAATAATTTGATTTTTTAAGTAAATCATATGAAATGACAAAATAATTCATTATATTAATAAAATAAAATATATTAAATAAGGGTAGAATCAGAAGAAAAAAAATATATACACAAAAAATCGATTATAATGGGAAATCCCCTTTATATATAAATATAAATTAGATATCAATTTATTTTTTTAATTTCTAAATTAGTATTTAATTTTGTTAATATAATAATTAATTATTTTTTATCTTTAAAATTAGTTTTATTTAATAATTTTCTTGTAGTGATAGTTCTTCTTAGACTTAGACTTAGATGGATGGAGTATTCAATTCCATCCGAAAAGGTTGATATCTTAAGTGACTAAAGTCTGTTCTTTATTGACACTCTTTCCTTAATTTTGCATCTTCTCACCAAGAAAATTATATTTTACACCCATTAATGGTCTTTTCTAAATATTATGAACAACGAGTTTTAAATCCTAAATCTTGCATCCTATCCTACCAGGGTTTGTGGATTGGCAAAGCTTCCTTGTTTCATTGAAACCATGGTAGTTAGAATGTGAAAAACTTAAGGTTATTTAAATTGTACATACCCCGTAGTTATGCCATTCTGATATTTACAGGAATGCAGAAAGTGCATTTACACTAACAATGCTCAAGAGGGTCATACAGTGATGCTACCAGTATGTTTTATGTCAATAAAGCAATGAGATCATTGTAAGTCCATTTTTTCCTTTCTCTGTCCTCAGTGTGAAGGGAAGTGTACACTTCTTCACAGCTTTTAAGAAAATGACCTTTCCCAAATGCAGTAAGGACCAGAGAATCTGTTTTCAATTCTACTACTCTGTCCAGATACCCCATTCTTCTCCATGATTCTAAAGCTCCTCTACCATCAAAACCAATTCTACTGGCATCCAATACAATTCCAATAGTCACAATATCAGGCCCCAACCGATTGATTCGCAGTTGGGACAGTAAAATTCTCAAATGCCTGAAATCTTTCATCTTCACATAAGCCAACATGATAATATTTGCAAAGGCAACATTCCAATTAATCTTGGCATCTTGCATTTCTTTAACAACTATATCCATACCTTTTTTACTCAAGAGACATGCATAAGAAAGGAGACGGAGACACCAAACAAGGTCACTCTCACCAAATGCTGAACATAAATCTAGTGCCAGGTCTTCTAGTCGAGAAAACATATAGTTCTTGATATAAACCTCAGCCATTTTTCTTATGAAATCGTCCTCTAGACATGATTGTGAATTCAAGACTTTTCTGAAAAAAAATTCCATCTTTTCAACAATCCCAAATGTGGTGTAAGCCTTTAGCATTGCAACAAAAGTAGAAGATTGCAGCCTCATTCTCTTTGAAAGCATTCTCTGGTATAGCTTTTCCATTCTCTGGAGAATCCCAGCTCGAGCATACTCCTGGATAAGTATATTATAAGTGATATGATCAGGAGAACACCCTTCCAACTCCATCTTTTTCACACACTCACCCATCTCATCATACAGTTGAAATTTCCCATAGGCTCCAATCAAACCACCATAGGTTTCAGAATCTGGCTCTAAGCCAGATTCTTTCATCTCATCTAAAAAACGCAAAGCATCACTGAACTTACCAGCTTTGGAGAATCCATGAATTATTGGATTGTAAGTGTCCAAAGAGGGCTTCATACCTTGAACTTTCATCTCTTGAAATGCAGATAAAGCTTCTTCCATCATTTCATCTTCACATAACAAGCCTATTATCTTGTTATAGTTGAACTCACTAATCCGTGATTTCTCAATTTCCTTCCACATATCAAACACCTATTAATGCAACGTGCTAAGAAAGTAAGGACTCAAAATTCACAAAGGAAGAAATGATACTAAAAACAGTGTCATAAAACAGATTCGGATGGAATAGACCATAAATTTGGTGCCCAAGTGTTACTCTCTCTTCTAAGTAATTCCAAAAGTACCAAAGCTATATAAGTAAGTATTCAATATCTCCCAGTTTTGTTTTTATGTTAACATATTTTTACTACCGTTCAGTGACCAATGAAGGGCTTTCCAATAATTGGAAGACTACTTAGCATAATTCCTAAAACTCTGGGGATTATTTACAATGAAAGGCTGATACTTTACAATGAAATTGATGGTTAATTTGGAACAAAAACAACAATAAAGTCTACCCCCGGAGCAATTAAGACCCTTTTAGGCAAAGCTATCAAATTTGTCACAAAAATTGAAGATTGGCATAAGGGTCTCTACCTGAAGGATTTCCACGAACCTAGAGGCATTCTTAAGGAACCTGACAGCAGCCCAAAAATGATCTTTGGACCAGTCTCCATCTTGGGCGAGTATGTGGATTGGGTTCGAATCCTCCCTCTCAAGCTTTGCAAGTAAGACTCTGAGGCTGTCATGGTGATGGTAAGTCTCAACCAGAAGGGTTCTGTGTTTTGAGTCTGAAACTGTGTCACCGAATGCGTGGCAAATTTGAGTGGTGAGGCATGGGAATGTGGCAAAGGGTTTTGGGAAGAAGGTGCTGCAACTGCTCTTCCTCCCTGTGCAATTGGGATTCAACTTCAACGCCAACACACACTGATTCTGACTGTGAGTCATAGCATTCACCATTTTTCTTTCTACATTTCAATTTTCAATCCAATTGGGTTTTCATTAGGTTTTGGGTGCATCCTAATAATCATATTCTATATTTTTCAAACTCCCTCTTGTCTATTTTTTGTTTTATAAATGTTCAGATAATTTAACATATTTATCAAGTATCATATATAAAACTAAAAATGATTGAAAAGCAATTAAATAAATATTTCTTCTTTATATAAAATAAAATGTATCTATCATTAAATAACTAATTTTAAACACCAAAATAATTAATTACTATTTCACTAAATTAAAGAATATTTTAGATTTTAAAAATTTTAAAATATATTAATATTTAAAATAATTTTTATTACTAATAAAATTATAAAATAATTTTTTAAATTATATCTAAATTATTAAAGTTTTAATTATTAATATTTTAAATTTTAAATTAGTGTCAATTTTTATGCATTTTTATTAATAATGCAAATTATTTTAAATATAATAATTTTTTAGTTTCTAAAATAATATTTAATTTAAGTATTTAGTGATTAATTATTTTTTCTCTAAATTTAATTGTTATTTAATAAATTTATTATAATTTGAGATGAAATCATTTAATTGATAAAAAATTAAATGAAATGTAGAATAAAAATGTTACTTCATATTCACATAAGTGTGAATGTTATTTATATGTATATAAGTATTAAATAAATAAATGAAAAATAAAGTATAATTAATAAAAACATAATATACTCATATTTTGGAATTGTATTATTATTGCATAAACCGAAGCTGATATTTTGAGTCATTCTATTTTTTTTTTAACCAAAATAAACAATAATGTAATCTAGCTAAGTCATGAATAAGAAAAAGAATAAGTGGGATTTTCATAAGTAGTCAAAGTAATTCGATCATTAGGTTTTTATGAATTTTATAAAACTAAAACTATCTTGTACGTAGAGTTAGAATGTATGAAAATAAGTTTTGGTTAATTTAGGTTTTAGAATAGTTTAAACTGATTTAAGATAAATTCCTCTAAAATCATATTCTAAAAAATTTGAAATAATTTACTTGACTTATATATTTAATATAAGAGTATAAAAATTATTTATAATATAATAATATATTATTAAAAAAGTTAATATTGTTACACCAATGTTTGTTATTAAGTTCAAAATTGTAGTTAATAATTAGAATTACTCTTTCATTTAAAAATATATAATTTAAATTTCACCATTTTAGAAGTAAAAATACATTAAATACTATTATTAATCATTTTACAAATATAAGAAAAGGAGATGTCGATAATAATAAATATCTTTATTTTTCACATAAAATCAAGGGCATTATTATTTTATTTAGTCATATAGATATGCTCTTATTTTTATAGTTTTTATAAAAATTTAAAAATAGGAGTGTCTATTAACATAAGATCATGTAGGTGTCCAAAATTTAAAATAGATTATTATTCCAGTATTGCAAATATTAATCAAATTTATTTATTTTCTTCAAAACAAATTTAATACTCTACCAATCTAGTCTTACTTATCATTTTACACTTAAAAAAATCATTATTTTTTTACAAAATCAAATTTATTATATAACTTTTTTATTATAATCATAAAAATAAATTATTTTGAATCAACATGAAATTTTTTTTTACTAAAATAAAATCATACTTATACACATAAATATTTATTATTATATAATATAGACATTAATGACATACTAGGTATAATGTATGGTATTTTTAGCTAATTTGAAACGTGTCATTCTTCTTCAATGATAACATGGTGCTTACAAATTAAATTGTATCATTATCAATTATGGTGCACCTATGATGTTTAATTCCAAAATACCAATTTCACCATTGTTATCCATAGCCTATATCTTCTTTGATCTTCATCATAGGTTCATGCTATAATTAAGTGATTGAGAAAGAAGGGTCTCATCACTGCTCAAGTGATGAATAATGAAATCATAGATTTTTATGATCTTTTTGATTGCTTGGTGAATCTCAACCATCTTCATCTTCATCATTATGAACAAATTTAGTTGCATCCAGCAGCATCACCAACTACTAATCATACACTATCATCTCATTGTATAATCCATTGATTCATGCACAATCTGAAGCCACCCAAAAGACCAATGCTTCAATAATATAATACCCTTTATCCAATGTAGAGAGACTGATTCAAAGTTTCTTTATTTAAAAGGAAAAGCAAAACATTATTGCAGAAACACATCAATTATATGCAAGAGCTTTTTGTACTCACATTCTTGTTTTCTTACTAAAATAAAAACAAACAGACAAACAAATTTAGAAACACGCATGCTGGAAAAAAGGAAGAGGTAATTTAATTTCCCAACAACCCTATGCAAATTATAATCTGCTCCATTATGTTAAAAACTGCTATATTATATATATAGGAATTAAAACACATTTAAGTAAGGTAGCATCATAGGTTATTTCACAGTAAAGGTTCAAGATTCTCTCTATTGCTAGCTGGATTCCCATAAATATAGTTTCCTATTAACCTAACTTATACTATTTCAAATGATTTATAACTGTATTTTTAGTAGAAACAAACTTTTAAAAACTCTTCACAAATACATGAGGCTTTTCTATGGCAATGCTAAATATTGCTTCATTTTCTTTTGCCATTTACAACCTGTTTACTACATAGAGGAGTTTGATTTAAAGAGAAGGTGCATTTTTTTCATGTTAGCACTCTTTAGAACAAGGTTATATTCTTATACAAATATTTTCCCTTTTAAAGAAACATCAAATAAAAAACTATCTGTATTCAATATTTTTTAAAAACATAAAAATGAATTCAAAATTTATCATAAACATAAAATAATTGGTTAAAGCCAATGTTAGGCAATTTTCCAATTTCTTTTGTAGCAATAATTTGGTGTGATCATTACCACAATCTCTGACACTGTAGGACAATGGATAGTTCTGGTTCCAATGCTGTGCTCTTGGAGAGCTATTTTGTGTGATCTTATCCACTGTTCGGTGGAGTTATCTCAAAAATATCATCACAACTGTAGCATTGGTCAGGTGCAGCTGGAGATAGCTCATATAACCATATTCAAACACTACAAAAAATTCCCATTAATTAGTTAAGGATATAAAAATCAATGTTACATTTGTACAGTGTTTTTTTTCTCTTCTTTATTTCAGATTCAAAGTTGTTGTCAGTACTGAATATCGCAGCAGACAAAATTGAAACCTAGCCTGAAGCTATGTAGGTGAAAGAGTTGAAGCATGAGTTAAGGGATAAGCATGCCACAACACCATTGTTGCTCTCGTGAACTTCTGAATACTGTCAGAACCTATAAAATTCATTAGAGTGCTTATTTTGCAATAAATAATGTACCCTTATGGTCCATAACATTAGATTCTGATTCAACTTCAGGTTCAATTAGGATAAACTGATATGATTAATAACAAAATTGATTAAATTATCTAATCTTTATTAATTTTTTAGGGTGTGTAAGTAAAGCTTTATCATCTTTGAGGATTCAGAATGAATTATTACAAGAGCCATGGAGAAGTAAAATACCAGTTGTTTGTTGCACTTATTCTCCTTTTATTCCTTTCGTGGAAGCACTTCCAGTTGGCATCCACAGCCTGATTTTCCTCCTAATTTCATTTTACTTTTCCAAATCATATACTAAAATGGGGACCTACGCATATATACACACTCACTTTGAACACAAAAGAATCATGATTTGGCTCTTCAGCCAACTCATAACACAACACAAAAACCAATACTAGCGTAATTAATAATCTAACTTTCAAACAAAAGCTTCCAGCTTTCAATACTTGCAAAGCTGGCACCACTAATCAATTCTCACGCGTCCCATCATCCCATTCCCACCATACGCAACACACTCCATATTCCAAGACCTTCTTTATCACATATATATACTCTTCTTTGCATCACAACACAACACAACACAAACACACAACATTTACATCTCTCTCAACATGGCTTCTACTGGTACTGAGTTTTGTGCGCTTCTGCTAGCGGTGGTGGTTAGCTCCATGGTGGCTCAATGTGCTGCTAACTTCTACCAAGACTTTGATCTCACATGGGGTGACCACCGTGCAAAGATATTCGGTGGTGGTGAGCTTCTATCTCTTTCCCTGGACAAAGTCTCTGGCTCTGGCTTCCAATCCAAGAAAGAGTACTTATTTGGGAGGATCGATATGCAGCTCAAGCTCGTTGCTGGCAACTCTGCTGGCACTGTTACTGCTTACTACGTATGTTTTATCACAACACAATCAAACTCATCTAATTTCGTTCCTTTCTTCTCCCCCTCCCACTTTATATTCTTCTTTCTTTTTCAAAACCAACTTCAATATTACTTCTCTGCAACATAATTATAAGTATCTTGTAAATTATACTTATTTGTCTGTCTATGTCCGTGTCAATGTATTTATTATATAAATGTGTTTGTATCTATCTGGTATCATATCAGTGTTTCTATCAATGTGTATTAGAATGCTATGCTTTTGCTTCAACCTTTTGAAAACGTAAGTTACGCAACAGTTGATTCATTGCTATGCTAGCTAGAGTATTGTACTTTTCACCACAACAGTTACTTTATGCTTTTTTCACATAATGAGTTAAGGAAAAAGAAGCACAAAACCTTATTCCTTTCGTGCTGTGTTGATAACGGTAGTGTTTTGTGATGCAGTTGTCATCTCAGGGGCCAACTCATGACGAGATTGATTTTGAATTCTTGGGAAACGTGAGCGGCGACCCTTATATTCTCCATACAAACGTGTTCACCCAAGGCCAAGGGAACAGAGAGCAACAGTTCTATCTCTGGTTCGATCCCACCAGAAACTTCCACACTTACTCCATCATCTGGAAGCCCCAACACATTATGTGAGTAAAAACAGAACATTTATCTTGTCTTCTTCATCTTCATTAACTGGCATAATAGAACTAAACAAAACCAATTCATTCATCTGATGTGCAGCTTCTTGGTGGACAACATTCCCATAAGGGTGTTCAAGAATGCTGAGAGTGCTGGTGTTCCTTTCCCAAAGAACCAACCCATGAGAATCTACTCTAGCCTGTGGAATGCTGATGACTGGGCAACGAGAGGTGGCTTGGTGAAAACTGATTGGTCCAAGGCACCATTTACAGCATACTACCGCAATTTCAAAGCCACAGGGTTCTCTGTGTCTTCCAATTCATTATCTGATTCTGCATGGCAGAGCACGGAGCTTGATGCGTATGGCAGAAGAAGACTGAGATGGGTTCAGAAGTACTTCATGATCTATAACTACTGCAACGACCTCAAGCGATTCCCACAAGGCCTTCCTGCTGAATGCAAGCGCTGAGAAACAAACTAGAATTGTTTTTCTGTGTAAAATATGTTGTATTATTATGTGTTGGTCTTTTGATTCTTTAATTTTATGTCTTTCTCCTATTTTGCCTTTTTCTCTGAGTTTATGCTATCAAAATAAAATCAAATTCATATTTTATCAAGAGTTTTGAGAATGTGTATCAATATTTAGTAATTCCAATTTCCACCGTCAGGACCAATGGCGGCTATATAAATTTTTCTCCCAACTCTCAGGAATGTGTTACATTAAAACAAATTGTTGGTCAGAGGAATCTATAACTGAACAAAATTCATAAACAGATACCCTTTAAGATTTGGATTGAAGAAGATGTAAAAGAAACCTTTAGGGGGCTTAATATAATCACATTTTTTGAACTATATAAGTGAATATTTATAGGTTTTATTAATGTCTAACGTATAAATAAAATTAGTTAACTATATTATTATTTTTTTCTTACAACCTATTTTTTTTATATTTTGTAAATAATTTGTGTTGATGTTGTTTATAACTAAAGTTATAAATATTTATAGATGTGATAAATATATTAGTTAATAAATTAGTAATATATTTTATAATATTATATTATAATAACTTGATAATATTAGTCAACCTTATTGGATCGGGTGCCTGAGATTTAATAAAATAGAGATTAAGATACCAAACTCACATTCATATGTAATCTAATGATGTGATGTGACAAAAGTATAATTAAAATCAGTCTACTTCTAACAATAATGTCATCTATTCTTTCTAACTTAAGTTGAAAACATTTTTTAACCTTAGTTAAAGAAACTAATACCATATATAAAAATAATATAATTAAAATAAAACTTTGATAAAATAGTAAAATAACGTGTTTTTGCTATAAAATATTTTTTATTGAGCAAAAGTTAATATGTAATGAATACTTTCTAAACATTACTATGAGAGTTTATCTTTTTTATCCATAAAAAAAATATGTAGAACATCTAAGTCTCTATTCTTGGCAATTTTACTACGTTCAAATATTATATATTTATATGATGTCGTTTAAACGTCTCTTCTCTTTAGTTGTGTTCAGTGATAGATTTTACATTTTAAATGAATGTTTGACTTAATCAAATATATTTTTTAATCAAATTTTAATTGTTTTATTTCACACTTTTTTAAAAGTTAACAAATTTACTCCATTTATTAAAAAAAGAAGATACATAAACTCTAAAATAAGATATTTTTTAAACAATAAAAATCGAAAAACTTAAAATGCATGTTAATTGTTAGTAGAAACATCATTATCAACTACCCCAAATTTAAATTTCGTTTGTTGTTAAGCAAAAAAGAAAAAAAAATATTCTAAAAAACTTATAACGTAAGAAAAGCTTTTTACATTTGTTTCTTTTTATATAATAATAACATTATACCTTCTTTTTTTTTAAACTATCATGTCATAAAAATGAATACTACTTTCTCACAAAATATATAACATATATACAAAATGAATACTATTTTCTCACAAAATATATAACATATATACAAAATGAATACTACTTTCTCACAAAATATATAACATATATACGTATTTATTTCTTAATAGATATTGCGCAACTATAAAAAAAAATTATGTATGTCTTAGTCTCTAAATAATAAATTAATTAATGCAAAGATCAATAAGATAGGTTTTAACTCTTGTTTTATTCGAATTCTTTAAAGTGTTTTTCGTCAACAAAACTTCTACTTAGTTGAAACCAGATACTTAGTTGAAATCGAAAGTTCAACTGATCAGTAACAATCTAGCGATCTTTCAACAAAGCAATATTCACATCAGATTACTGGTTAGAAACAATAACTCTAATTAAGAGTCATAAAACGTAATTAAATATCCATTGAGTCTACCAAGAACAAGAATACTTTTGACAGAAGAAGAAACACTGAATAGTACAAATAAATAAGAATACAAATAAATAAGAAGAGAAAAGGGAATCGCATGATAAAAAAGAAAATGATTATATGAGAATAGTTAATCTCATCTTATTTAACTTGGAAGTTAGAGTATGATAATATTGGATAAGTTGTAATAGTAAGTCTTAATAAGATTTAACTATAAAAAAATATATAAGTTTTGTGTTAAGAAAGAAGAGAGTATTCTTATTTCTTTTCTCATGCAGCATGACAGACAAAGCTCGACCTCGTGAACGGACATGTTACATATTACATGGGACATGGACATGGACATAGACAGCACGAAGAACTCCACCAACCCTACTCTTTTCGTCACCGCAAACGTCACCATTTCACTCCTTTTCTCGCTTCCTTCACTCTATATAACAAACAAATCAATTCAAACAACCCACTGCACAATATCCACTCTGCATTTTCACGCGCCACCGTTACCATGGTGCACCACCGCTTCCTCCTCGTAACCTACCCCGTCCAAGGCCACATCAACCCCGCCATCCAGTTTGCCAAGCGCCTCACTGCCATCGGCGTCCATGTCACTTTCGCCACCAGCACCTTCCTCCACCGTCGCATGATCAACAAACTCACCGTCCCCGGCCTCACCTTCGTCACCTTCTCCGACGGATACGACGACGGTTACGAAGGCACCAACGACTCCAACGTCATCTCCTACATGGCTGAGCTCAAGCTCCGCGGCTCTGAGTTTTTCAGAAACATCATCACCTCCGCTAAACAGGAAGGCAAACCTTTCACCTGCGTCGCCTACACCCTCATGCTTCCCTGGGTCGCAAAGGTGGCGCGTGAGTTTCGCATCCCGGGGGTGCTCCTGTGGATTCAAGCCGCCACAGTTTTAGATATCTACTATCACTACTTTCACGAATACAGGGATTACATTAACATCATCCACAAAAAAGAGGACCCCACCATAGAGTTTCCGGGTTTGCCCTTTTCGTTCGCAGCACGTGACATTCCCTCCTTCCTCCTACCCTCCAACATCTACTCTTTCGCCATTCCTCCACTCGAAGAACAGTTTCAACTTTTCGACGAAGAATCCAACCCAAGAGTTATCGTCAACACATTCGAGGACTTGGAACCCGAGTCCCTGAGAGCCATTGATAAGCTTACCATGATTTCAATTGGGCCGTTGATTCCCTCCGCTTTCTTGGACGGCAAAGACCCGGCTGATACTTCCTTTGGCGGCGACATCTTCCACGGGTCAAAGGATTACGTTGAATGGCTGGACTCAAAACCCGCGTTGTCTGTGGTTTATGTTTCGTTTGGTTCCCTTGCTGTGTTGTCTCTGAGACAGATGGAGGAGATAGCACGTGCGTTGCTAGATTCCGGGTATCCCTTCTTGTGGGTCATAAGAGAAAGCAATGGAAAAGAAGGAACGGAACTGAGCTGCAGAAAGGAGTTGGAGCAGAGGGGGAAGATTGTCAAATGGTGTACTCAGGTAACAAATTATTTCATTGCTCTATACCACTAGCTAGGTATATGCACCAGAGACACTAACATGGATAAGATAAGAATCTATATATTATATATGCATGTTTGGGACAAATTATTGGATTAAATTTTTGTGCATGTGATAAAAATAAATAATATTAGAGTATGGTTTTCAGGTGGAGGTTCTGTCGCATGGTTCTGTGGGTTGCTTCGTGACACACTGTGGATGGAATTCGACAATGGAAAGCTTGAGTTCGGGGGTTCCTATGGTGGGTTTTCCGCAGTGGACAGACCAAGGGACAAACGCAAAGTTGGTGGAAGATGTGTGGAAGACGGGGGTGAGAGTGGATGATAAAGTGAACGAGGAGGGGATAGTGGAGGCCATGGAGATTAGGAAGTGTTTGGAAGTGGTGATGGGAAATGGAGGAAAAGCAGAGGAGCTGAGAAGGAATGCTCAGAAGTGGAAATGTCTGGCCCGAGAAGCCGTGAAGGAAGGAGGCTCTTCCGACAGGAACATGAACACTTTTCTTGATTATGTTTCAACATTTGAACAAGATTAATTGTGTCATGTAACACTCTTCTTGGAATGTTGTGCTTTTAAAGAAAGAAGGAACTTAGATAACACCTAAGCTAAGCTACTTCACTTCGTTAGTCAAGAAGAAACTCTGGGTAAAGTCAAGTGCATGCACATCAACTTTTTCAATAAATATCATTCATGGAAAAGTCCATGCCATTATTAACTTGGAAAATGATACTTGATGTGACCAATTTAAAAATAACTATATATATATAATAAAAAATAAAAGTTTAATTAAATGATATAAAAAAATATTAAAAAAATAATATTGAAATTTATAATATACTTGTATAAAAAAATGAAATTGTCAATCACTACTCTATTAACTTAATCAAGATATTAAGTTTATGGTTGGATGGTTAATTTTTTTTAACATATTAATTGAGTTAAAGAGGGATTATATGTATTTTTTAATATAATTTTAAAATGTTAGATTTTCACATTTTTTATCATGTTTAGTGAAAACATAAAGTCTTTTGGATGAAGAGAAATAAAATAAAAACTTATAAATTAGTATATTTATAAAATGATTAAATTGTTTTTTATTAAAAATAAAACATGTTTACATGATAAGAAGTATTTAAATACTTATTATTTCTTAATTAAAAACTTTGTTCCGTTGTGAGTTAAATACCTGGTTATAAAATAATTTTTGATTATTTAGTGTTATTTCTTCATCTCATAAGTTATTCTTTACCAACATCTCTCGTATTCTGAGTACTAAACTGTTGAGTGCACTTCATTATGATTTTTTTATTCACAAGTTCTTTTTTCTTCATCTGCTACACAACTTATATTTCAACAATATTACGTAAATACAACATAACTATTATAAACAAATTGTTTAATATTATATACAATATTAAAAAATAAATTCTTTAACCATCCTATCAAAGGAAAAAACTAAAAAAATATTAGTATAGCCATGAAACTAATGAATCAGATTTTTGTTTGATCAGACCAAATTAAATATAATTTTTTTATGCTTGTTTCAGATGTATTTTTAATTTAGAAAAACAACTTTAATAAACCTTGGATTCTTTTCCAAGATTGGGATGTGTTGGTCATGTGACCAGACCCAGAAAACATAACTAGGCCCAGTAAGAAAAATTCCAAACAAAATGGCATCTAAATTTTGAGGCAAGTGTGTCCCAGGTGAAGGTTTTTTTTGGTCCTTGGTCTTAATTTCATATTTTCTATCATATTACTCATCAAAGATTATTTTTTTTAAAATTTTTTTTGCTATATCTTCTCTTCTGAGCTGAGGTGGACATTGATGTTTTTCCCTTTTTTATGAATTGTCTCTTACCAGATGTACCTATTAAAACCAAAGTGGACCAACAAATGCAGACTGTTATAAGAACTTAAAAACATCAGACATGTTTCTTCCTATACTTTCTCAGAAAAAACCATACTACATTCAATAAAAATAAATTTGTAGATTTTGTTATTTTGATATAGAGTTATGGATCGAGTTTGATACTAAGAAGTACATAGGTTGATTGGAGTTGTCAGAACAAGTTTGACTTTTAGTTTCATTGACTTATGTCTGAGATTATGGGACTTTGACATCATGGGTTGAGTCCGACTCTTTGGTAAACGGTCATCTAACATTATCAGCAATCCTAGATAGTCGAACTTTAATAAGAAACAATATTTATTATAAAAATAGATTAATAAAAAATCAAATACAAATGAGATAGAGTGAAAATTTTAGTATATATCAGAACATACGTAAAAAAAAAACAAATTACACACTAGATTAAAAATACATTCATTCTCCATCACTTTAAATGTTTTGGATTTCAAATGGTCTATACTTTTGTCGGAAAGAATTAGTAATTATATAAAAAACAATTTGAATGAGAAAAAAACATATGAAAGTGTTTTATTAAATTTATTAGAACGCATTCAAATTATAAATATTAACAAAATCATTCGATTACGATAAAACTATTTTAATACTTACTTTTATTAAAGATATTTAAATGAAAGTCAATGTAAAAGGCATACATCATATGAATAGAGTCTTTAATATGAAATTAATAAGAAAAGTATGTAGAAAAAAGGTACTGCTGAGGTTAGAATTTAAATTTAAGAAAAGACAGATAATAAAAATTTAAACATAAAACAAAAAATATAAAATGCAAACAACTTTATAATTTAAATGAAATATGCAATGAATAATTAAAAAAAATGACTACAGAAAGAAAAGAAAAAAAAAAACTTGTGAATGATGCAGAACCTTTGAAATGGGGATATGAAAGAATCCCCAACAGAAGCCCAAACAATGGTGAAGAAGCTGGAATCCACCCCATACCATATAACTATTATTCATCTCTTTGATAATCATTTTTGTTTTAAAATTCATTTGATTAGATAATTATTATTATTATTCATAATCTAATGTATCTCGTATCTGTGTCGTGTTAATATCTATAATTGTGTTGTGTAACTGTTTTGTGTCAGTGTCCGTATTTATACTACATAGACTATTATTCATCTCTTTCATAATATTTTTGTTTTAAAATTCATTTTATTAGATCATTTTCTCTTCAATTATCTTTTATAATAAATAAAATCTCAGTTACAATCTCGAAACATTTCCCATGAAAAACAATTAGTTTGATATAAAATAGTAATGGGGTGGATGGGGAAGCTTCCGTGGAAAGTGAAAAGGAGAATGATAAAAGGTATGAAAAGCAATTGAAAAAGGATAAAGAAGACAGTGTTTGGTAGATTATTGCTGTGATTACTTTTCTTAATTCAGTTAATTATTCTCACTCATGCCCCTTCAAATCCGCATAAAACATAATCATATAATGTTTGTAAAAGACAGAGAAACATAATCATATAATGTTTGTAAAAGACAGAGAAACATACGATTACGTATACCTTTGTTAGTCAATGGGAAAGACAAAAACAAAAACAGTGTACGCGAAATCTAGTAAGCAACAGTTGGCACTAACGGGACCACACTACACACTTCCCTCAACCACGTATTCCTTTTCTTTCCCACACATTTATTATTTTTTTTTATCTTTTATTATATCAAAATATCTCTTAGATCTTCTAACTAATTTTTATTTTTATGTGATGCGTTTTTACCCTGTAATTATTTTATATTATTATTAATAATACAAGATAATGAAAAATTCAGCTTTTTAGAATTTTTTTTTTTTTTTTATGTTGTTGTGGTGGTTACCTAATACAGCGCTTTTTCTGTCTTTTGGTATTGATTCTCCACTCTACTACTCTGGATGTGGGACCTTGTTCTCACTGTCATGGGCCCACCCTCTTTTTCTTCCTATCATCAAAACATCAATTTACTCTTACTGAACTTTTTTACTTTTTTGCCCTCAATTTCTCATAATACTACTTATTATTTTGCATTGATAATACGTATAAATACTTATACTTAATTATGTACATGTATGTGAAATCTACAACAATGAGACAAGAACTCTGTAAGAGGAATCCATGCATCTAAGAAAGAATTTTGAAGTAGATTGAAATCGATTATAAAAAATTGATTTTAAAGTTTTAAAGATGTTGAAAATTAAATGGGTTTTAGAATTTCCTTGGTGTTGAAAATCGATTTTGGAATTTTGTTAATGTGAAAATTGCTTTTGATGGACATTATACACAATATATAATTATTTTTAAGTTATTTTCCATGTTAGAAATCGATTTTATGGACATTATATACAACATTTGTTAGCGTTAATATTTTACTTTTCTAAGACTATTTAGGATATATAATTATTTAAGATTTTAAATATTCTTAAAATTTTATATTTCACATTTTTATTTAGATAGAACTTTAAATATTTATGATTTGTATTTATTTATGTTTTTGAATATTTTAGAAACTTAAGGAATTTCATGTTTTTATTTAAACAAAAACATTAAATATTAAGATTTGTATTTATTCAAGATTTTAAATATTCTAGAAACTATACATTTCAGATTCGTATTTAATTAGAATATTAAATATTTAGAATTTATAACAATATTATTAATCATAAAAAATAAATACATAAATTAATTAATTAGTTTTTAAAATATTATAGCAAATTTTATCTTAATCTTTTATTAAATAAAAAATATAAATTCTTTACATTCCAAAAAACTCATATTCTTTTAAATAATTATTCAACAATATTAATAATAAATTTATAATCTTATATTTAAGAAATTTAAAGCATAACTTGCTAATTTGAATAAACTTTATCTCAAAACTTTTCTTAAATATCTTTTTTAACATACTAAAATCCAAACATGGTCTTCTTCGAACTTTGGTCTGAAATTCTGATAAATTTACTATTGAGCCATCCCCTCCGAAATTGAATCAAAATCGAAAGAGAGGTACAATTACTAGTTATAATCAGACGCAACCAAACACATTTCTCCCAAATCTGAATGGCCACTTCCAAACTAAAACGGAAAACCCTACATTCTCTCTGTAACCTCTTTCTTCTCTTTTTCACTCTCGCCGGCACCGCCATTGCCGACGATGCCGCCGTCATGTCCAAGCTCAAGGAAGCCTTGAGTCCCACGCCGTCGGGCTGGTCGGGGACCAGCTTCTGTGACTGGAAGGGCGTCGGATGCAGGGGCAACAGCGTAACCTCAATCAACATCGCTTCACAGTCACTCACCGGAACGCTACCTCTGGATCTCAACTCCCTCTCCCAGCTCACCTCGCTCTCTCTCCAGAGCAACGCGCTCGCCGGCGCGTTGCCTTCCCTCGCCAACCTCTCCATGCTGCAAACCGTCTTCCTCGGCGGCAACAACTTCACCTCCATCCCCCAGGGTTGCTTCCAGGGTCTCACTAGCTTACAAACCCTCAGCATCGAAGACTGCTTCAACCTCGCTCCATGGTCGATTCCCACCGAGTTGACTCAGTCCTCCAACCTCGTCAAACTCGATCTCGGAAGCACAAACCTCATTGGTACCTTGCCGGATGTGTTTGACTCCTTTGTGAGTTTGCAGGAGCTTCGTCTCTCTTACAACAACCTCACTGGGGGTTTGCCGAAGAGCTTCGCGGGATCTGGGATTCAGTATCTGTGGCTCAACAATCAGAAAGACGGGTTCGGGTTTTCGGGTACTATTGAGGTGCTTGCTTCCATGACCCATTTGACTCAGGTGTGGCTTCAGAAGAACCTTTTCACAGGTCCCATTCCGGATTTGTCGAATTGCACCACTTTGTTTGATCTGCAGCTGAGAGACAACCAGTTAACCGGTGTGGTTCCGCCTTCTCTCATGTCCCTTTCTAGCTTGCAGAACGTTTCTTTAGACAACAATGTGCTTCAGGGTCCTTTTCCTTCGTTTGGGAAAGGTGTGAAGGTAACTCTCGATGGGGTGAATAGTTTTTGTACGAAAGACTCTAGACCCTGCGATTCTCGCGTCACCACTTTGCTTGATATTGCTAAAGATTTCGGCTATCCCATTAAGTTGGCGCGTTCCTGGTCCGGGAATGATCCTTGTGCCGATTGGAGTTTCGTTGTGTGTGCTGAGGGGGGGAAGATTGTTACGGTGAATTTGGGGAGTCAGAATTTGACGGGAACGATTTCACCTGCATTTGCCAATTTAACTGATTTGAGAAACCTGTATCTCAATAACAATAATTTGGGGGGTTCAATACCGGGAGGCCTAGCGAATTTGGCTCAGCTTGAGGTTCTGAATGTGTCTAATAACGATCTATCTGGTGATGTTCCAAAGTTCCCAAGCAAGGTGAAGTTCAGTAGTGCAGGTAATGCTCGGCTTGGGCATTCTGGAGGTGGTGGTGGCAATGGAAGTTCTCCGTCAAACGGTTCTGGTGGTGCACCGAGTGGAAGTCCAAGTGCAGCGTCAGGCGGTTCGGGACTCTCTCCTGCTTGGATCGGAGGTATTGTGGTTATTGCTGTGTTTTTTGTTGCGGTGGTCGTATTTGTCTTTTGCAAGTGTCATGCTAAAAATCGCCACGGGAAGTTTGGAAGGGTTAATAATCCGGAAAATGGGAAAGGAGAGGTTAAGATTGATATGATGAGCGTTACCAATTCCAATGGATATGGTGGTGTCCCGAGCGAGTTGCAAAGCCAGGGCAGTGAGCGTAGTGATATTCATGTTTTTGAGGGTGGGAATGCTACTATTTCAATTCAGGTTCTTCGGCAAGTTACGGATAATTTCAGTCAGAATAACATTTTAGGTAGGGGAGGATTCGGGGTTGTTTATAAAGGGGAATTGCATGACGGAAGTAAAATTGCTGTGAAGAGAATGGAATCTGTTGCAACGGGGAGTAAGGGATTGAATGAGTTCCAAGCAGAGATTGCAGTTCTCAGTAAAGTCAGACACAGACATTTGGTTGCTCTTTTAGGATTTTGCATCAACGGCAACGAAAGGCTTTTGGTGTACGAGTATATGCCTCAAGGGACGTTAACACAACACCTGTTTGATTGGCAAGAAAATGGATGTGCTCCATTGACTTGGAAACAAAGGGTAGCAATAGCTTTGGATGTAGCTCGGGGAGTGGAATACCTGCACAGCTTAGCTCAGCAAAGCTTCATTCATAGGGACTTGAAACCCTCGAACATATTATTGGGTGATGACATGAGAGCCAAGGTTGCAGATTTTGGTTTGGTAAAAAATGCACCAGATGGAAAATATTCTGTCGAGACAAGGTTGGCTGGAACATTTGGATATCTGGCACCTGAATATGCAGGTATACTTGGAAAACCTCTGAACCCAAGCTTATCTTAAAATTTTTGGACTTTTTTTATTTATTTCCTTTTCCGTATATTTTTCTCATAATAATTATCAGTTATTTGCATTTTTTTCTTGTTTAATGATTTGTTTTCTAGTGTTTTTTTTTTTTGCTTGTGGATCTGCTTGGGTTAATTCGTTAAGTGGCCTGCTCCCAATTACCCTTTTTTTATGTGATGAATGAATACTCTGATTAGATTAAATCTTGGATTACTGAGGGAGTTTTGCTATATGTTTGCTGTTGGGTTCCTTAGTGCCCTGAGATTCTTTTGTTACAAAATTAGTCAACCGTGAATTCCACATTTCTACTACGATACATTTGTGTATCTTTAAAAGCACGTCCTAAGATTTTCTTTGTCTCCACTGCCTTGCAATTTTGAAGAATATTTGTTTTGTTTTAGTTTAGTTTAGTTTAGCTTAGCCAGATTATTGTTGCCTCATACACAATTGGTTGCGTTAGCTTTATGCTAGCTTATTCCTTTACTTGTAGTTAATGTGATATTGTTTCTTGGCAGCTACTGGAAGAGTGACCACCAAAGTAGATGTGTACGCATTTGGAGTAGTTTTGATGGAACTGATCACCGGTAGAAGGGCATTGGACGATACTGTGCCTGATGAAAGGTCTCACTTGGTTTCCTGGTTCCGTAGGGTACTAATTAACAAGGAGAACATCCCAAAGGCAATTGATCAAACCCTGGATCCGGATGAGGAAACCATGGAGAGCATATATAAAGTGGCTGAACTGGCAGGTCATTGCACTGCTCGTGAACCCTACCAAAGGCCAGATATGGGTCATGCAGTGAATGTCTTGGTTCCTCTGGTAGAGCAATGGAAGCCTACCAGCCATGAAGAAGAAGAAGGTTATGGCATTGACGTTCACATGAGCCTTCCTCAAGCTCTGCAAAGATGGCAAGCTAATGAAGGCACTTCCACAATGTTTGACATGTCCACCTCACAAACTCAATCAAGCATTCCTGCAAAACCTTCAGGATTTGCAGACTCTTTTGATTCCATGGATTGCCGATGACAAAAATGACAAACAGATCGCTGATGAGAACGATGTTAAGCTATTTTGATCTCGCAACATCACCGAATTGTATCACAATTTATTTATTTATTTTTTATATGTTAATTTTGTTAATGTTCCTGCATTCTCCTTCTGCCCCAGTTTGATGTTTTTTATTGATTTTTTTCAAAGCTAACTGATGGTTTAGTCGATGGTTGGTTTCTTAGATGAGAATTATTATAGGAATGTTAATTGTATGATATTTTTCATTATTTTTTGAATCAGAAGAAAATTTATTGCACCTGGTTGTTTCGTATTTGACCAAGCGTTTGTAGTTTCTATGTTTCACTTTCATGGCCAAACCAAAGCCGCGTAAATGAACAGCAGATTATAAACAGATGACAGCTATTGGTTGAAGAATTCAAAGTTAATTAATTATGTTGCATCGGCATAAAGAAGTCCCTTTAGCATCTTTTAAATTCATGTGTTTATATTCTTTTGGTTGTCCTCTTTTATTCTGCTATCATTTTCCGTGTTTGCGTGGCATAAATAACGAAAATAAAGAAATTAGAACGTGCAGAGAGTATGTATATGTATAACTATCGGAGAAAGTTGGGACACTTTTCTTAAATGGTGTGTTTGTGTCGGATATTTTTTTTAAATGGTGTGTCTGTTTGTATGATGCATTCTTTGAATGCATCAAAGAAGACACGTATTAGACACCAATACTTAGATTTATGACAATTTTATAATACTTTATTAGGGTTTATGTTACATAGTGTGTAAGCATGACTATCTATGTTACATAGGTGTATCAAAATTTGGTGTTGACTGTGGCATATCACCTTAATTTGAGTTGAGGAGCTTACACGTTTGCGCATATTACGGTATTTTAAGTATGGACTTTGTAGTGTTGTAGCAAGATTGGTGATTTTGGTGACAAAACACATGCTGTGGGCTCCATCACCACATGCCATCATTTTCACAATCTGAATTCTACACCCAAAATTATTCTGCATACCTCACCAGTTACATAAACAGCTATTCATTTTTCATTATTTTATACTCAATGGAAAAATCTCTGTCATTATTATTTTTTAGATTTATTGATGAAAAAGTGTTAAAAAGGTTAAGTTTTGCATTATGAAGCTACCAACAGCTATTTTCTCACGTATCAATTATAATAATATTACCACTATATCATTTATAACAATGCTACTATTTTATCAAAAATACAATCTCTTTCTTTATTATTTTCAGTATAATATCCTGGAAAATTTTAAAAGAATTATTGTTTCTTTTATTATATTAATAATAGCTTTACTAAATAAGCTTTTATTTAATATTTGGATATCGTCTTACGTATTTTATTCATTGATAAGTTTTGATGTACTCTTAAAATGGTTTTATTGAAATTTATACAATAACATTTCCACGATATAGAGTTTCATATCTCATACTTACTATTACTTTTTAATTTCTTATTGATTATCTTCTGATAATTTTTTGTAGATTTCCAATGAGTGGTAACACAACCTTTTTACTAAAATGAAAACTACCATAAACTCAAAAACAGCAATAAAGATAAGAAGAATAAAATAAAAGCATATAAATAATAAAGGATAAAAAAAGTAAAAGCTTATTAGAAATTAACTTGATTCAACTACAATATTAACAAATTCTAATATATACTTATAATAAATTCACAATGAAACAAGTTATTTCTTCTCAAACAGAAATACATAAACTTTAGAAATTATCTCACTTGCACAAAAATTATTACCGTGTCACATTTAACTGCCACTAACATCCACACTTTTAACATAAGGTGTTTATATATAAATGTGGTAGAGTATTTTCTTACACTAATACTATTAATTAAGACATATATAGAATGAGTCAAACTTTCACTTAAATTTTTTTATTAAATATTAATTAAATTTAAAAACATAAAATAATTAATTATTAATTAAATTAGATACTAATTTAAAGATTAAAAAATTATTAATATCTAATGTTAAATTAGTATGCTATTAAAGATTTAACTACTAATATTTTTAATTCTAAATTAATCACTAAAAGACTAATTTAAAACATAAGTAATTAGTAGTTAAAACTTTATTAGTTAAAATATGATAGTTAATAGTTAAGTACCAATTTAGAAACTACTTTATAAATTTTTTTTAATAATAAAAATTATTTTAAATATGAATAATTTTTTAATTTATATAATAGTTTCTAATTTAATGAATACAATAACCAATTATTTTAGAATCTAAAGTTAATTTTTATTTAATGATTAGTTTAGACCTACTTTTAACTAGAATGCTTACATTAAAATCCTAGTTATTTATTACAGCAGTTTTGTGTCTTCTGCATATATCAGAGGCACTGAAGTTGCAACAGAAGAGGCAAAGGAGAGAAAAATGATGGTAGAGAAGAGTGTATGAGAACTATGATGGAGCACCAAGATATGAGGCAAGTCTTAATATGTCACTGAATATACCAGCAGCAGTGACTTGGGCACCAGCTCCAGGTCCACGAACAATGAGAGGCTGTGTTTTGTACCTTCTTGTTGTGAAAGCAATCATGTTATCTGATCCTGATACTTGTGCAAATGGATCATCCTTCTTGAATCTTCTGAGCTCTACCACTCCTTTGCTGTTTCTCACGTCCACCACCCCCACATATCTCAACACCTTCAAACATAACATCAAAAACTTGTTGTTATGGAAAACACTACCAATGCCTTTAATGTACCTATTTTGTTCATAATCAAGATTCCTGAATATTCTTTAGTTACTCACTTCTCCAGCACTCTCTGCATCTTTTAATTTCGCTGCTAATTCCTGATCAAATTTTGGCAGTTGTTGCATAAACTCTTCAGCTGATGCACTAACCTGCAAGTCCTCAAAATATTCATATAAACTGATAATAGTAGTACACAGTAAAACAGAACTCTATGATTAATAGAAATCGGTTCTGACTCTTAGTGGTTCTGGCACCAAATTTTCAACGGGAATGTCAGAAAGCTCTAGCTTCAAACCCGATTCCCTTGCGAGAATTATCACCTGTAGAACCACAGGAAACTTAAAATCAAATAATAGTGACAAAAAGATTCAAGAGGGTTGAGCTAATTAAGCATAAAAAAACCATCATGAACAGAAATGGCATTGTCATCATCCCAGATGGTCTAACCAGTTCTGATTGGCATCATGATGCCATGCATAAATATAAATTATACATTTTGAGATTTATATTATTATTAAGTAGACTTTTAAGTCTAACTCAACTTCATAAAACCAACACAACTCTCGCGCTGAGAGTGACAACTCATGCATAGAACAATATATTATGGATAGGCTCGAAATGATTAATACCATATTAAGAAGTGTACTTTTAAGCCTAACTTAACTTCATAAAACCAGCTTATTAGATGAGGTTTGTATGCACTTATATATTGTGAAAGACTCTAATCTCTAATTAATGTAGGATCTCCAACAATTATCCATATAAATTGTATACAGGAGAGGACAAAGAATTGGAAAATTGCTTATCTACACGATGTTCTAAGGTCGACTATCAGCAACACATTTCATACTGTACATTGTACCTTTCTAGCAACATCAGTTCCTGACAGGTCATCCCTTGGATCAGGCTCAGTAAAACCTGCATCCCTTGCTTCAGCTACTACCTCACTAAAAAGACGGCCATCTTTGAAGTTGTTAAAGATGTAACTCAAAGTCCCACTGAAAACCAAAGCAGTAGAAGCATAAGATCAAAGGAATAAAGCGTAAGAACATTATTAGTGATCCATGAAGTAATGTTCTTCATTTCTATTTCACTCCTGGGGGAGCAAAAACTGCCACAGGGTGGACAAAAATTCTGAGTGCAAGAACAGAAAACCCAAAGGTCTGATATGTTGGGCTGTCTCTAATCCACAAAAAGAGAGAAGTGGAGATAGAAAAATAGTTTCACAACGAACCTGAAGATACCTTCAATTTGCAATATTCTGTCACCAGTCTCAAGAAGGCCCCGTAAAGTGCTGATAATTGGAAGACCAGCCCCAACAGTGGCTTCATAGAAGTAATGTGTGTAAGATTGCCTCTGAAGAGCTCTTAACCTTAAATACTGGCCATGGATGCAAAGAAGGTGATCCATTACAAAAAAGAAAAGTGTAAAAGAATAATGATGTGGTAATTGGAGATTATAGAAGGGAAAGACTCGAGAAATTAGCAAAATGGCGTTAGAGTAACCTTAACTAGGGAATAATGCACATGTTACATTACAAAAAAAAGGGTATGTTATAAAAAGGACAATAAGGTAGATTGTTTCATTTTACCTCATTAAGTGGTCCTGAATTTGCCTTCTTGTTGGGAGTGATCACATGTATTCCTTTGCACAGCCAATCATCGTAATTGCTAGCTATGACTGTGTCGGCTGTGCAGTCCACCAACACAGTGTTTGGTATAAAATGATTTCCATGCACATTTTGAACAAATTTTTCCAAATCAGCAACTTCTCCTTTTTCTTCTCGAAGTTCTCTCCATTTGTCTAAGTTGATGCCCCTGAAATCAAATAGTTCATCGTAATTTAGTGAATGAAATGAGAACCAAATTTGATCAATAGGGCAGACATCATCGGGGAAATTTCCTTCTTCATTGGACCTGTTTTAAGCCATTTTGATAGAACAAGGCCTTCTCTAGAACGGTATAAATAAGAAGGGACCCTCATAATGAAAGATAATCTTATTTTGAAATCCAAAACTTGAGTACCCATATTAATCTCATCTAACTTGAATGTCGGAGTATCTTTGCAATTACTCCATCCTTTCGGAATTCAAGGAGAGTAGTTGGAATTGAAGAGCAGACAGAAGCAGTTCCATAGGAGATATTCGGGTCTCGGATAACTTGTAAGAACAAGAGTCATATGTTTGACAACACTACACATCTTCCTTAACTAGTTGCCCACAGAGGTTAACTGTTGATTAAACTAGGATGTGATGGCTCAAGCTTCTATTAAGCTGTTCTGTAACTGAAGTCTCGTGAGCTTCTGTGTTAAATCATTATACCTATAGAGGCTTTTATTTTTTTCACTTTGGGATCATAAGGTCTCAAATATTATGTCAACTATTCGATGTTCAAATAATAAAACTAATTTGACTTACTCGTCATCATCAAGGAGCATCAGCTTAGAACCAATGATCCCCATTACACGCAAATCAATGTTAAATTCCTCTTTCAGAATTGCAGCCTGCATAAATAAATTTTACATAAATTCGGGATAAACCTCAAGAAACCTAAAAGGGTGTTGAAATTTTAAAATGGACCAAGAAACTAGTGTTATTGCTTCATCATTTCATGTGTCCTGTGTGTACGTACGTGCCTATGCATGTCAGCAAAAGGTCATGTTTACAATACCAAAATACTAACTTAATAACAACCAATGATAAAATCATGAAATCTTTTCCATACACAATATTAGTTCCAAGATTACATAATCTGAAAATCTTTTTTCTTATGTGTGATTAGCTTCTGGATTACAAATATTGTCTGGATATGAGATTAGCTTCTGGATTATATATGAGAGTGATACAAAAAGGATAAAAGGTATTTTCATATTTAGTATGGGGTGACACAAGAAGGTATGGAGATGCATTTACCTGATCTCTTAGCTGGTCAAGAAGTGTGCTTCCAATTGATCCAGGCCCAACAAGGCCCATTGCTATGGTGGTTCTGGAGAGATAAAATCTGGAATGAACAGCTCGTAAAGCCTTTACAGAATCCTCCCGCTTTACAACTACAGTGATGTTGTACTCAGAACAACCTTGTGCTACTGCACGTACATTTATGTTGGCCTGTGTTCAATTTCAACAACATCTATTACTCCACACAAGTTCAACCCAAAAAACAATATATACCAACGTATTGTTTTTTATACATTCTTGCTGTATATTTTCTATATAGATTGCATGATAGTAGGATTAACTTTTCTATATTATTTTCATCAACAGAATGCAGAAGTAACTTTACACAACAATAAGCATCAAAATACAGATATCAACCATAACTTGCTGACCTTTGCCAATGCATCGAAAAGGGTGGCACTAACTCCAGGAGTACTTGCCATTTTCTGGCCGACAGCTGCCAAAATACTGCAATTTGGAAGGACTGCAACCTGAGAGACCCAAAGAAACCATTGATATTGATTGTTATCAGCAATCTGTTACTCACAGAAATCACCAAACTTTTGCATTATGCCACAAATTTATTCAACATTAATGAAGATACTGTATTTTGAACATTTGTTGTGTGCTTGGTCTGCCTCTAATGGGGTCAAACAAAAAGAAATAAGGAAAAGTTATACGATATCAATCTTCAGATTTATAACCTTAATATCTACAAATATCATAATTCTTCTTAGTCTTGACACTTGAATCGTGATAACTGAACACAAGAAATTGAATGCAGTCAAATTGAAACTAGCACGTGGTTGTATCAGAATTAGATTTGGCACCTGAGAAAGACGACCAACATTCAAAGCGCCATCAAATAAAGACTGCAACACCTCGGCAACTGCTTTTACTTCTTTCTCAGGAACAGCAAAGCACACAGAATGCTCACTACTAGCCTACAAAGTTAATTACCATGTAAAATTCATATGTATATATATATATGAATTTTACATGGTAATTAACTTTGTAGGCTAGTAGTGAGCATTCTGTGTGCTTTGCTGTTCCTGAGAAAG
>Ga0123342_1003005_pt1 | contig 27534 bp, 15 predicted proteins | sample Turbeawhitnodule_FD_89960 | JGI IMG/M metagenome (GOLD analysis project Ga0123342, IMG submission 89960) | Root nodule microbial communities of legume samples collected from Mexico - Turtle bean Mexico white nodule | ecosystem: Host-associated > Plants > Roots > Nodule | place: Mexico: Nepantla... | reverse complement strand
TTCACAAAGATTGAGAATGCTAATGCTTTAGATTTAATCAAAGGGTGGATTACAACATATAAACTACCCCAGAACTAAGCTAAACCAGCACAACAACATCAAGCACAGCCAAGGCTTCAACATCCTTAAAAGGATTTCGATTCTTCAAAACTTGAACACCACTTGGTTCAACACATTTCACTATCACACTATCTGTGTCAATGAAGCCATCTGGTAATTTTTTATTGCATCATTTCTTAAGTTTTATTTTACTTTATATTACTTGATAACTGTATTTATACATATGTTACTTGGCTTTTATGATTTTCCTGTTTCTTTTGCCAATTTCATTCGGAAACCCAGGCTACGGTTACCTCCAAAAGCTTCTGTTAAATTTGGTGCTGGATGGAGAGAATTTTGTAAGATGCATGCATTTCGTGAAAGGTGAAAAATTGATTTTTGAGGCTAATATTGAGGTACAACCACAGATCTATGATTAATGAACAAGTTAATTTCGCAAATATATTTCAGCGAATGACAATGTTACTTTTATTTCATTACAAGTTATGTTTTGTTTCATTATTACATGTTATGTGTTTGATTTTATTTTATTTTATTTTTCAATTTTATTTAATTTAACCATATTAGCAATATTTTAATCGAATAATGTTCTAATTTGTCTCAGAATTGGAAAATCGAATTTGAATATTTTATAATGCAGTATTGTATAAAGTCCAATTTGAATATATTGCATGTCAAAATTGGAAAGACCACTTTGAATATTGCACCTCAAACCAATAACTAGCTTCAAATAACAAAGACACAAAAGAGTATTTTCATGCAAAAATGTTAAGGACATACCAAATATACAAATCGAGAATACTGAGCAAACAAGATCGACAATGTTTGTGAATGTTCTTTTCCTTTCTCAATAGCAATAGCCAGTTCATACAAGGAGAACACATCCTCCATCTTTCCCTGTAATATTAATATCAATGAATGGAAAAGTTGTAAACAAATCAACCTAAAATTAAGTCAAATGTAAAAATACTTATACAAGCCAGCATACCAATATGTGTTCCATATTTGCATGCATGATTATTGCTTCAAGAATAAAATTTCACCATCTATCACCATCTATATCTTCAAATAAGTGAGTAAAAATTGTAATTTTTAAAATTTAATAAAAAAAAATAGAAAGTGGATTTTGGGAAATCATGTGGCGCCAATTTGACTGCACTAAATTTGACTAGATTTATGGCATTGCTTCAATGAGGTTTGTTTGTATTATGAGACACATTCATCAATGTTTTCTCCAATAGTGTATAAAGTTAAATAAGCCTTCTCGAAAAACACTTACACAAGCCAGCATACCAATTTGTGTTCTATATTTGCATGCTTGATTATTGCTTCAAGAATAAAGTTTCACCATCTATATCTTCAAATAAGTGAGTAAAAACTGTAATTTGTAAAATTTAATAAAAAAATAGAAAGTGGATTGTGAGAATTCACTTGGCGCCAATTTTGAGAAAATTTATGACATTGTTTCAATGAGGTTTGTTTGTATTACGAGACACATTCATCAATGTTTTCTCCAATAGTGTATAAACTTGAATAAGCTTTCTCAAAACTGTAAAAAGTATGTCCAAAATTACTTTTTGTGAGAGCAGTTCAGATTGATCAATGTTTGCACATCTGTATAATTCAACCTGGTATGTTTCATGAAGTGAACCAATTGCCAAAGTTGTCAATCCTACAAAGTTCTAGGTGGTAGAGCAAAAGGTCTGCCATGGCCTTTCCCAAACGTTGTTCAAATTGGGCTGCCAAATAGAAAGTGGATTCTGGAAAGTATCACCAAAACAGTACTAATTTTGTCTGGATTCATAACATTGTTTGAATGAGGTTTATGAGAGCAGTGTACAATGATCAATTTTTTCTTCAATAGTGTATAAAGTAGAAGAAGCCATCCTAAAACTACAAAAAGTATGTGCATAATTGCTTTTGTATATAGGTAATGTGATGTACCTTTCATTGTCGAAAGACGAGAATTCTGGCAAGACAATTAATTTATGTGTGCTTTAAAAAAAGTCATGCCTTGGGTTAACCTTAACAGTGTTAAAATTTAGTTGACACATGGAAAGTTGAATGTGGAAAGCATATACATTTATTATGAAGGTGTGTTATAAAGTTAGGTAATGTTGACTCTATTTAAATGAACTTCAGCATTATGAATACATTCAGATTGAAATTTTATTCTGACATTGTGTTTCTCTCACTAAAACTGTTTTTCCTATTTCGTGGAATACACTATGTCTATATTGAAATTAGATCAAACAATCAATGTATTAAATGACATGAATTCAACAAAGGAGTCATGGAATGTGGTTGTTAGAGTCTTACGACTATGGTTTGTGCAAGATTTCATGAAACAAAAAATCCCTTTTTCACTAGAGATGGTGCTACAGGATGAACAAGTAAGTTTTTCATAAAACTCAGAGTTGTGACATACATATATTTTATATGTGTTTCTTTTCAACATGATTTCCTTATGTATTTTTTTAGGGAGTACGAATCCATGCATCTGTGAGGAGGACACTAATATATAAATTCCAGAGTCAGATATATGAAGGTCATGTGTATTCCATCCAATCGTTTAGTGTGACATCCAATTTAGGATCTTACAGAACAACTAAACATGCTTATAAGATTAACTTCCAGTATGGAACAAAGGTATATTTAATGGCTAATGAAGTGGTACCACAAACTAAACCACATTACACACCTCTTTCACTACTTTTTGTTGCTGGCTTTGACACCAACTTTTTAGTGGGTTAGTTAAATTAACTTTTATGTTGGTGTTTAGTATCTTTTCAATACAAGTTTACTGTTATTAACTTCAGTAATGTTTTACAAAGATATAATTGGAATTCTGACTGGAGTTGGCACAAAGCGGGAGTTGACAAAGGAAGGAAAAGTTACCAAAATAAATGTCATCTCCATAGATTGTGATGGGTAATGTTCTAAATTCTATCCACCATTGTTTATTTTTTAACTGATTCTGTAACAGAGTTGTTTTATGAGAGTAGTTTTAGGATTCAATGTACCCTTTTTGGGAATTATGTAGATTAGTTAAATGCATTCCTCTCAGCTGGGGAAGTAGACAATGCAGTCATATCTATAGAATTTGCCAAAGTCAAGTTCTTCAGAGATATCATTTTGGATGAATCAAAGTATCTTATCTTTATTATTTTTTATTAGTTTGGATTTTTTAATTTACATGTTGATTTTTTATTATATAGACAACATCTATGTTCAAAACTGTATTGATTGCACAAGAGTGGAATATAATGTACTGACTGAAGAAGCATTACTGTTGAAAAAGAGGTACTTTAGAAATATCATTATTTGATATTGGTGAAAAGATTTTTTGAATGAATTCTAATTTTGTTTTAATGGTAAATAATGTTAGAAACAATGGACTCTCCATCCCAAGGGCTTAGCCAACTATGTGAATCTTCAAAGCAAACTCATGAAGATGAGTTTCTTCATTCCACCGCCAGGAACACCATAGCAGGGTTGAAGGATTGTAGAAAAGTAAACGTCATTATATATTTTAAACTCTTATTTGTCTTTTGTTTCCACTCATTATTACATTTATTGAAACAGGTCAACACATTCATAGTTCTTGTAACTATAAAACATGTTGTGGACGACAATGATTTGTGGTATACTGCCTGCATCTATAACAAGGCAGTTTACCCCGACTCCAAAATGTTTTTTTGTTAAAAATGCAATAAGCACGTAATGAAGGTCACCCTTAGGTACACGTTTTGAAGTATGTGTTATTGATTTATTCTCGGATATTGATTATAGTACAATACTAATGTGTTACTTTGAATATATTGCAACTTCGTGTGATCAATGACATTGATTCTACAACCTTCATGCTTTTTGACAGAGAAGCAAGTTCACTCTTGAGTAAATCATGTGCTGAAATGTTTGAAAGCCATGATAAGGTTATTGTTGCACACCTTTAGATGTGAATTATATATATATATATATATATATATATATATATATATATATATAACACGTGCATTGATTAATTTGAATTTCATTTTATTTTAGAATGAAAATCTTCTAAATGAATTTGCAGAAATATTGGAGAAAAATGTTTTGTTTAAGGTTGACTCAAAAATGGATAAAGGCTTCAGAGCAAACCTTTAGAGTTAAAAAAATTTGTGTGGATGAAGACATGGTTCATCAGTGACAATAATAGTTCATTGGTAAGTTATGTTTTACTGATGTCTGTAATATAAAATGTTTGTTAAGTACTGATTTGTTTAAATCCTCATTTGTTTGATAAGGAGATATATGATCAAGATGGAAAAAAAAGGAAAAGGAAAGCTAGCACTAACTGATGCTTCCTGTGAGAATCACAGAGGTATAAATAGATTCTAATATACGGGATATGTGTGAATGTGTATTTAATCACAAAAATATTTTTTATTCATGAGGGTGCATTTTTTAGGCATGCACTTTGCTCTGCTGGATTGGATTGATGTGTTGCCTCATAAAAGTTTCTCATTTCACATTAAAACGTATACCTAACTCCTGAAGTCCTTTTCAAACTCTTGCATTTTAAATCCATTGTTTACCCTATCTTCTTTTCTATGGTTGTCTGTACTTCTCATTCATAATGAAAAATACCAATTTATTTAGTATGACTGTTATTTTAAAAAATTACCATTCATCATTTCAATACCTAGAAATGTAACATTTTTTTCCTTTTTTTATTGCCATAAAAACTATTAATTATTACTTATTAGTTATTATTTATAAATTATATACCTTTCCACAATCACACCATTAGTTTGCATTTCTGAAAATTTTTTGAACTCTAATCTACCTCTACTCTCTATATACTTTCCTCTAGTAAACCATTTAGTCCTTCATTAACTTTTAAACAAACAAAATGAACAACGCAGACTCAACAAAAATCATAAGCAGGGAAACAATAGGTACATTCAAGAGCATTATACAACCTTCAGAGGTATGTTATCATATTTATTCTCCATATGTTTTTTTTCTTTCCATTTTAGGGTTAACTATTCTTTGTCTGCATTATCATATTATGCTTATATTATCATAGTATGATTTTTTTGTGGATTGGGTCTTTGCAATAATATTTGGTACGAAACTGGATTCTATATGGACCCTTGCGGATCAAAGAAGAAATAAATTCAATGTACGTTATAATATGGACCTGCACAATCCCTTGATTGTTCAAGGTTGCGATGAAATGCGTAAGTTGTACGCGTTAAAAGAAGGATCTTATCAAATTTTGTTCTGTTACGTGGGGGATAACTATTTTGATGTAACGATATTTGAGGATACGTTGACCGAAAATATTGTCGTAGATTTTTTTCTAGAGATTGAAAGTTGAAGCTCATTAACGTATCATGCAATTGTGCATTTTACACTAACTTTGACTGCTTCCTAGTGCACAACAAGTCATGTGGTATTTTTTTTTATAATTGACTTTTGTTTTACATATATTAAATGAAAATGTATTTTTTTTTCACAATTTCAAATATTTAACTTTTTATTATTGTGTAGTATTTGCCTGTGACTTTCGCAGTTTACATGCGAAGAGGTAGATTCCAAAATGTCACTTTGCACGGTCCAAACGAGTAGGTGCAATGCAAAGTTCTAATCCGAAATGTTCCCAGAAGACTGTCAAATTGGGAAGTAGATGGAAAGAATCCTGCAGAGAACACTCACTTCAGAATAATGTTAAAATTATTTTTGAAGCAGATGATGAACATACATGGCAACACTTTCGAGTTATCATTATGAAAATAATTTGATTGAAAGTTTATTGTAATATATTTTTAGGAGTCATAACTGTTTTTAAAGTCTGATAAAAAAAAAGATATTTTTTTTAATTTTAGTTGGACTTAATGTGGACAACCATATAGGTTGTTCAAACCTTATTAATATTTATAACTATTATATTTCTGTTTTCTAACTTATGTTTTTTTTTTTGTGATTTGGTATTTTGTTATTTTGTATAAATTTGGTATCTTTGTTATATTGTATAAATTTAGAGATGATTGTATTAGGTGAAAGTATATATGTTGTAAAATTTATTATTATTAAAATATTTCAATTTAAGGTTGTATAAAATTATTTATATAAAACATCTCTATACATCATTATTGCAATAAAAAAATTAAAATATATACCTACATAAATTAAAATTATTTAATTATTTATTAATATATTAATAATATTTCATAAATACAATCTTTCTCATTGCAATGATAGCATTGTATATATACAACAAAGTGGAAATACAATGATAAGTTAAAAAAAACTTTTATGTTTATTCAATGTTTTTCATCACTTGTGGTTCTTCAAGCTAAGCCGAAACATTGAAGAAATTTGCCATTAATAAATTAAAAACAAATTTATATTTAATACAAGATATTAGATTTTTTTTATCTGTATGCTTATATATATTGTGTATCTAATAGATTTATATTTAATGTAAGACTTCCAACTCAAGTCATCTTGAATTTTTAACTATCTAATATATAAACATCATGTTACCGTTGTATGTATACATGTACATATGTTTATATTTTTAAAAAAAAAAAAACTTTAATTAGCCTTGTATATATGAATAAACCTTGTATATACACGTTTATAATGATGTTTATGGCATATAATAAGTATTAGTTAGCATGAGATATTATATATATATATATAAGATGTGTATATATAATATGTATTTTTGCTTAATTATTTTTTCTGTAAAATGAACGAGTTTTATTTTTTTTTTCTTATAAAATTTGTAATTGTAATTTTTTAATTTTTAAATAATTAAAGAGTTTTGATTTTAAACCCGTTATTTTTTTATATCTTAAAAAATGGAAATTATTATTCTTAATCTCTAATCTTCATTTTAAGTTTTAAATAATAAACACTAGTGAAAACCATGACCTTCGTATCATATAATATTAGGAAATATTAGTTATTCTTAATATTAGAGAAACAAACAAATTTATAAGAACCAAAATTAAAGCTGACTTATTATAACAAGAAAGAAAGAACACTATGTTTATGCTGTGTTACTTTATTGGCAAAACATGTTATTGATTAGTATGAAACTAAACTCGAACCTTTCAAATAAAATGTTGCGTTGGAGAATTTAGATAGAAAAAATAAACGTGATAAAATTGGATAAAATTGTGATAAAAAAGATTGTAAATGAATATTCTTTTGAAATGCTCATTTGGCATTTTCATGTTTGGTTGCATAGCAGAGTGAGTATGGAAGCCACACAGAGTTTGGATGAGTTGTAATAACATTATCCAATGGAATGAGATATGGTTGACAAGTGGCAGCACCCTAGTGGAGGACACGATTGATGCACACTTCTGGGGATCAGATAATTTCCCAAACTAAAACATATTCATCTTCATTCAAAGCCTCTCACTGCTTCTGTTGCTCATGTCCTTTTGCAGCACTTCAGATCACCAAAACCAGAGAGACAACCTAAGTTACACAACACACACAGGAACATGGCATCAGCAGCATCTGGGTTTGTCTTGTCTCTTAATGTTGTTGCAGCTGCCACCACAAACTCTACCCCTTCAAGGCTCATCATGTTCCCCTCAAAAAACAATGCTTCTAGGCTTGTTGTAAGGGCCTCAGATGAGGCTGCACCCGCACCTGCAACCGCCACTCCCCCTCCTGAAGCTGAAGCAAAACCAAAGCCACCCCCTATTGGCCCCAAGAGAGGTGCTAAGGTCAGTTACCCCCACCCTTCAACTTTTTTCTAGTTATGCTTTTCCTCATCTTGTGCTAAGTCACTTCCAACCTTTGAACATGACCCTTAGTTGTTCATTGTTTCTGACCATCCCTCTAGAATTGGATTGATAACAGAAAAAATCCGATAAATGTACTGAATTAGTTAGACAGAATGTTTTTTTTTTGCCAATATGTATAAACTTGTCGACCTATTATTTCCATTCTCTTTCTTGCTAGCAAAGATTTATATTGGGAATTTGGATTTTCGCAAACTACAAACTCGTGTGTGTTATCTGGTTCAACTCTAAGCTTATGTGTTGAATCCGTGACCTTAAGTGTATCAAATCAAAGTAGTTAGTTTCTTGTTGAAAATATATATATGGAGAGAAGGGGAATTCTGGAGGAGCATGGTAGCACCATATTCTTGAACATACCCTTTTCAACATTCATTTTACTATTGATTGAGATTGATAGATGGGATTTGTGAAATAAGAAATGAGATCTTCACAATTTTATAATTTTCAATAAATTTTCAGTAGAGACTAAGTTGTAACATGTATCTTGAGACTATGTAGGAACAAAGGACAGTGATGAATCTTGTTAGTTTTATTTATTGGACACTGTTGTTAATTAAATAGTTAGAAAGTTGAAATTCGTAGTGAAGTAGTTGTGAAGCAAGAGTGTTAGTTTGTAATTTTTGTTTGCAATCAACAGGTGAAGATTCTTAGGAAGGAATCCTATTGGTACAAAGGAACTGGCTCTGTTGTTGCTGTTGATCAGGTTAGTGCCCCTAAACTCACTCTAAGGCAATGATTCCCTCTCATATTTCTACTATCTAATGCACTATGCATGTTTTACTGGTTTGTGTTTGTTGTGCAGGACCCCAACACTCGCTACCCTGTTGTGGTTCGATTCAACAAAGTCAACTATGCCAATGTATCAACAAACAACTATGCTTTGGATGAGATCGCGGAAGTCGAATGAGTCCAATTTAATTGTAGTTTTGATGCTTCTCTTGTTATTGCAGTTACAGTCTAAGGTTTTTTAATGTCACAAAACAAAAGAATCTGTATCATATTCTCTCTGATATCTACCCCTTCATCTCTATTCTCTGTGAACTACATTCTGCGTGCAGTTGCTCATAATCTTCCACTACCCACCTTCTTATTTTATTGAAACCAGTAACTAGTTTTGTTGGAGCCATCGCTTTATAGCCACATTACAACTATTGAAATTGGCCTAAAAATGAATGTGATTGATCTACTATAACCAACTTATGCTAGTTCTTTTTACGTACCATTAACATGACTGTACTGTGTTTTTCTAGTGGTTTCAACTTAAATGCTAACATAACGCTTACCAGTTTATGCCTTTTGGCGTACTAGATATGTTACAAAAAATAAACTCATAGAAAATACCTTGTAATGTGTTAGGATTCTAAGTATCACTTTGTCTCCAATTGAATATGAATAAACCTTAAGTAATATATAAGAAAGATCATCTTTAGATAGAAATAATGTAGTGAATCACTAAAATTGGTGACAATAGGTATATTGACTGCAAATACCAAATAGTACAGCTAACTACTTTTCATTGTATTATGTCATATCAGAATTAACCACCTCCACACAATTAACAAGATAAATATAATCACTATAAATGCAGAATTATCTATCATATTTAACATGTAATAATAAGATCAACTTAAAAAAATACATAAAAAAACAAATCATAAAAGTTTAATAGAATGTCCACTATAGGAAAACAAAACCAGGAAAAGGAAATGAAGAAGTAGAGAGGTGCACTCTTTATGAGATATCAACCTTCAAAAGTAGAAAAAAAAACACCAGTCCTTTTAAAGAACTCTTCCATCCATGTCATCAAGTGGGGGCAGTCCCATATTCCCTTTATCAGTATTATGCGTAGGGATATATATCTCTACAATGAGAGAAAAATGCCTAAGTTCTTCTGCTATTTTTACTATAACACACCGCTTACAAAGTAAGCTTTCAATTGGAGTATCTACACCACATAAAATGACTGCACAATTTCACTGCAAAACTATAACCTCATGAATGTGAAATTTTTCATTTTAAAAGGAAAGATGTCAATGATATTTTGCTGAAAACTTTGTCATCTCCTCACATTTGTATACCTGACAGCCTAACATGGATAGTACTTACACTGGAGAATCAGAAGGTACACCAGCTAACTTCTTTTGCTCATATAAGCCACCTATTGACAAATACAGGAACGACTTTTAAAAAAACACACAAAATAAGTTCAATTGCATATTTTCTTTTGATTCATTTTTCATTATGGAAAAAGCAATAGAAATAAGAGGTGTTAAGCTTTTTATCATCCTCATGGCCATACTCAGACCACTCATTGATGTAAACATAAGAAAGAAAAAAGAACATTGAGTGAACCCTGCATTCATTTGAGAGGTTTGCCAAAACAGAATAACCATGCAAAATTGTTGAAAAAAAGATCATATATAGCATGTTTCGTTCCAAACCTCATGTTTTACTCGTTTAGTAAGAAGCTAATAATATAACTTCCACATTCCAACGTGATTTCTTGTTTCTCAACAAGTTTCTAAGCATACTATTAGTCGATAACACTTACATTATGTAATGTTCCTTATAAACACTCCATATAAAACCTAAAGCTACTTGAGAAGCAACAAGAAGAAGTATATATAAAAATGTTTATAGGGCGATTTCAATGAAAACTATATCTATCTGATCCTAGTGTTTCTTTTTCAAGCTTCAGTGCCATTTAAGAAGGTACCAGAAATTTCAAGAATACCACTAAATTTAGTAGTAAATTAAAGTTGAAAAAAAATTTGATTTTCTAATGCGTGAGGAATCAGTATCCATACGTTGTACTTTGTAAGTTTCAGAATACAAGTTACCTCAACACCTAATCCATAATTATTATTATTTTGGAAATCTATATAAAAGAAAAATGTAAAATAATACTTATAGTAATATACAATATTAACTTATAATTATTAAAATTGTGTTATCTTATTATCGTATACTTATTCTTTTCTATGTATTTTTCATTACCTTTCTTCCACTTCTTTGAATATATTTCATCGTATCATTTTTATCATACGTATCTTTTTCTTTCTTTAACTTTTCCTTCTTATACCTATATTTTTCTACTCATATTTGCTTAAAAAAATTACATTAAACATTTTCCAAAATATAGAGAATACGTTAAAAATATCTCTCAGATATCATCAAAGATATTTGTAATATTTTTCACAAATATTAGCGTCGTAACTTTTAAAAAAAAACTTTTTTTATAACCAAAATTAGTCATTAAATTTGTTCTGTAGCAACTAAGTCCTGTTTAACTGATAAATTAGTTAAATTACTTAATCGATATTAAGACCACTTATAAATAATGAGAGCAAAAACGGATGTATAGTGCTCACTTGGCAAATAATAAAAAATAAAACCAATTTCTTGTAATATATATATATATATATATATATATATATATATATATATATAAAAGTATAAAATTGCGTTATTAACATTAATGTAGATACATATATTTACCGAGTTTAACTTTATCCAACTTAAAACAAAATTTCTAATGTCAGCTTTTAATTTAAAATATTAATGGACTCTTATGTTGAGCCATCACGTATTAGTTTTATTTTAAAAATGAAATAAAAAAATAAAATAAAGTGGACATCTTTAAATTTAAGCGTAACTAATTTTAATTTTAATTTTATATAACAATTTGATATATAAATTTTAAGATATGTAATTTTTTAATAAGTTAATATTATTTCAAATTCTCTTAAATTTTAGTTATTTTTTTAATATATATATATATATATATATATATATATATATATGTGTGTGTGTGTGTGTGTGGACCAACTCAACATATTAAACTTATTTGGACCACTCTATTGTAATCCTTAAACTTAATTTTAGTTAATATTTAACTCGCTGGATTTAAAAGTAAAAGCAACAGCTGAAAATAAATAAAATCAAATACAATAACAAAGTTAATACAATAATAATAATTAATTTTAAATAATTATTATTAAATTCTATTTTTCTATTAAAATTGTTCTACATTTATATATTACTCTCTCAAACACCGTTTTATCCCTTGCATATTTTTTTTATTCGCTATCAGTCACTGTAATTTATAAGAACACTTCTTTTTTTTCTGTATTTCAAAATTTAAAATACTAAAAGTAAACAATTTTTTTAGATCATCTAAACTTTAGAGGATAACATATTCTATTTTCTTAGAACTTCCTGTAATTAAAATCTTCCATATAAGCTAATAATTAGAAACGGTAAATATACATTAATGCATTAAAACAATGAAACCACACCATCCTCCAAAAAGAAAAGAAAAAAAAAAACTTTTCTTATCCTAATTAAACGGCAGCATGCTATATCTTCCTTTCTGATAAACCAGTATCCCACTTCATAAATGCTAAAAGAATCATGCTCATCGCTTCAATCTTTGCATATAAAGTGAAAATTCTGCAACTTTATATATTACTACAAACCGATCAAACTCTCCTAAGGAAAAGCAACACAAATGGGTCAAGTGAAAAGTGGTTATCTTTTGGTTTTGGTGTTGGTTTTTGTTTTGGTTTTGGCCTCACCAACCCTTTCAAATGGCTCAAGCATTTTTCCAGGATTCATAAAGTGGCATGTATACGTTATGAATGAGTTGAGCAATGAAAGCTTATTGGTTCATTGCCAATCCAAAGATGATGATTTGGGTAGCCATGAAGTTTTTGAAGGTGGGAATTTGACTTGGAGTTTTAGGACAGATTTCTCACACTCCACTCTATTTTGGTGCCATGTGAAGAAGAACAACAACAATGGTTGTGACAGTGGTGCCTCATTTGATGTGTTTTGGTACGATGAACGTCTTTTTGAAAAGTGCCATTGGAAGAATTGCCTTTGGAGAGTTAGGGATGATGGTATTTACCTTACAACTCTTTATGAAACTCAGACTCTGGAATTCTACTACCACTGGGGTGCTACCAGACATGCCTGATTTTTTCCTTTCTTTCTTTTCAATAAATCTATGCTTTTTCTTTACTTAAATATATGCATTATGTCACTGTTAGAATATTCTGAAACAAATAATAGTTGCTATTTTCCTTTGATCATTTAGTTTAGGGTTTAGTTATTTCTTTTTTTATTTTCTTCTTTGTTTCGATGGCATGTACCTCGTTGTTATAAACAATAATTTTAAAAATGATAAGAACTTTATTTCTTTTCAGATTAGCATTCATGATTAAAAAAGATGATTCAAGTTTATCTCTTTTTTTTTTTTTTTGCGAAAGTATCTCTTATGTCCTATTTAATTTCTCTCGACAATTAAATCTTTATCCTAAGCTAATGACCCTAATTCCTTAGCTGAGATTACTGACTTATGAGAAAAAGTTGGCATGATGCTTCAATGGCAGGAAAAATGAAGAAAAAGAAAATGGATAGGTAAAAGTTAGTGAATTTTGGCTGATTCTCTCTCTACCATGTCAATTGAGACTTATAGCCCAATACACTCACATAAAATATCCATTTTATTTTTAATGATTAAAAATTTGTCATTTAGATATTCATATCCGAAAGTCATAACACAAAGTTTTAGATATACAAATCCATAACTAATATGTTACTTTCGGATTTCACCATCCAAAAACTTACTTGAACAATATAAATGATCTTTCGAATGTCAAGATCCGTAAGCAAACATAAATGAGTTGGACCTCAATTCTCAACACCATTTACAGCACATCATTCCAGATATGAAAATCCGAAACTAATAACTCACTTCTGGATATGACCATTCAGAAACTTAAATAAAATACAAAAATGACCTTCCACATTTTGAAATCTGGAATGTATAAAAAACACTTCCAGATTTGTACATCCATAAGAAAAATGAAATCAAAAACAATATTGAATTTTAAATTTTACTAAATTATGTAGTGTGCAGATTTACTCCCATTTATAGTGGATGTGGAAGGGTAGAAAAGAAAGAAAATTACATGTTAAAAGTTTTAATAGGCGGAAAACATAACTAAAAAATTTAAAAAACATAATTTTATTTTTTAGTTCTCTTAAAAGATTTGCAGAAATTAAAGAATGTCATCTGTTTTATTCGTTATGTTAGAATATCTTTATTTTAGGAGTCATAATAATACGATTAAGACATGAATCTTATAAAAAAAAAACATCAAAATATACAAATATAACAAAAATAATATTCAAATTTCTAAAAATAATATATATATATATATATATATATATATATGTGTGTGTGTGTGTGTTAACAACCCAAAGCATTAATAGGAATTGTGAGAATTAAATTAAAAATATCATATAGTGATTTTGTAAAGTAGTTTTTATGGTATAATTGTTAATCTTACACACAAACCACCTGCTAATAATAAATAAGATATGTATAATGGAATTGGATAGATTAATTTTTAGTTTTTAAATTTATTTTTATATATTTTAATTAACGTTAATCAGAAAAGAAAAAAACATATTTGTTTTCACTAAAATGTGAGATTGGTTTGTAGGATAAGGGAATGTAAAAATATCTACTCCGTTGGTGGAGCCGTATTCAATCAAGGGAACATGAATTTTATTTATTCTGAAGAATGAAATTGAAATTGGTTTGATTTTGCATTTGGCCTAGTCCATACGTTTACAGGATCATATGGGTGTTAAAAATGAAGGGCATTCTGGCACGGTTTTAGGTGAGTTTTGCTGAAGAAATGGTAACAAGGTTGTTTGTAAAACAGTTAGATTTTAATTCTCTCTTGTTGTTCTCTCATGTATATCCATATTTGCAACCCCAATTGCAGAGTATTTCGTTTATGCATTTTTTATGACTGTTGGAGTAAGAGTTTCAGAAGGCAACAAAGGAAGTTACATAAAGTGTTGAAAGTATTAGAAGAAACCATTGGGGACAAAAAGTATTTTGGTGGTGAAGAAATTGGACTTTCAGACATAAACTTGGGATTGACAGTCTTGTCATTTGGAGTCATTTGAAGATATTGTTGGTGTAAAGGTGTTGGCTCGCTTGTTTACTTGAATTCGGAACTTCAGTGAGAGCACCCCTCTATGTGAACAAACCTTCCAAGTCACCATGAGTTGTTTAGTTCTTACAAGCAAAAGAGAAAGACATTATTCCATCCAATGCAACATGAATGCAAGCATGAACTGATTTGTATCTGTACAATATATTATTTTAGTAAACTTCCTTGCACTTTGGATGATTGAATTAGACAGATAATGTTTCTATTTCGAGAACCAACTTCATATTTCAACCCTCAAGCATCATTCAATGTATAAAATATGCTCGCTATAATTTGCATTTAATGGTTAGTGTCCGTGAGCATTTGCCTTCTTGGTTGATTAGAAACTCGGTATATGTCCTTCGAAGAATGATTTAGATTGTTCCTTAATTATAGTATTACGAATTTAATTGCATCTTGGCTTGTCTAAAACAAATGATCAAGTAGAATCATTACCTAACTGCCAAGAAAAATATAAATAGATCCATTAAAATTATTCAAGTTACAATCCCAAGTTGCAACAACTTCTAGTTCGGAAAACTATTAAACAGTTGATTTGAAATTACAAGATCTACCTGAAAAAGTTCAATGTTTAAGTTATCAGTGCGCTCTGATTTCATTCAACCAACATTCATGACTAACAATAACATTGAGATAACTGCGGTTAGGATACACATAGAGGAAAAGTTAGTTAGAATTAGAATAGTCATGAGTTAATTATTTGATTTGTAAGGTAGCCGTTAATGATTTGTAAAATAACGGTTAGTAGTGATTAGTAGCGATAGTGGTTTGTAAGGTAGCGGTTAATGATTTGTAAAGTAGCGGTTGGTTAGTGCAGTTAGTGGTATTTAAATAAAGACCAATCGATTTAGTGAAGGTGTGACGTTTTTTGAATTTAGTTTGGTAGATTGTGAAAGTCCTGTGTAAAAGGAATAACCATTTCCTTTGTGGATGTTTTAAGGGTAAAGTGCAGAAGCAATAATACATAAATTATTCAGTAGATTGTGTGTTCTTGGTTTATCTTTGAGTGCGTTCTTCTTGGTTCGTAACAAATTGGTCCGACCTGCCGGATCCAAAAAAACAGAGAGGGAGGAAGAGAGGATGGAACAAAGGACGACTGCATTGGAGAAGTTGACCAATGAACAAGGAAGGTGGATTGTGGAAATGAAAGCAGACATTATTGGGTTGAAGGAAAGCATGTTGGACATAAAAGAAATATTGCAGGACATCAAGAAAGGGGGCAAGATGTCGGAGGAAGGAGAGAAATATGTTAGAACAGACATAACGTTGAAAGAAAGCCTTCTAAACTTGAAAGAAATTAAAAAATTGTTGCAGAACAACAAGAAGAGTGACAGGATGTCGGATTGAGGAAGAAAAAACAAAAATTAAGTGAGATTTTCAAGAGAAACAGAAATGATGAGGGCAGAAGGGGATGCATCAATAAAGAGAATGAAGATTATGTGGTGTAATGATCTTTTTCTTGATAGTCCAATTATAGAGCTAACTAGTAAGAAAGTTGAAGGTGAAAGACGCCACCAAGCATAATTTTTTTCCCAAATTCAGATTTACATAATATGCATAAGAAATCATTGTTGGATCAAGATTTGATAATGAAAGTAAAAACATCAAAGACATAAGAATCTTGGAATTTCAACTTACTAAGTTCAAAGACTTTTATACAAAATCCTTTCATCCCACCACCACCTAACTCTCCTGACTTGAATTTGCATGCAGTAGCCAATAGGTTCCCCCTATGATATACAATATCACAATACTCTTAGGACACGTAGATCTTGGGGATGAAAATGAGCCACAGAATCAAGAATCCCCTGTTCCAACCTTGAGGACAAGGTTGTTTTTTTAGAAGAGTGTATTGTTAGAATACACATAGAGGAGGAGTTAGTTAAAATTAAAATAGTCATGAGTTAGTTATTTGATTTGTAAGGTGGGGATTAATAATTTGTAAAGTAGCAATTAGTAGTGGTTAATAGCGATTAGTGATTTGTAAGGTAGCGGTTAATAATTTGTAAAGTAGTGGTTAGTGGTCTTTAAATAAAGACCAACCAGTTTAGTAAAAGTATGACGTTTTTTGAATTCAGTTTGGTAGACAAGAAAAGTCCAGTGTAAAAGGAATAATCATTTCCTTCATGGATGCTCTAAATGTAAGTGCAGAAGCAATAATACAGAAATTATTCAGTAGATTGTGTGTTCTTGATTTATCGTGCGTTGCGTTCTTCTTGGTTCGTAACAACTGCATTGACCAACAAAATAAAAAATTGGTAGTAAATCAAGTTCCCCCTCTAGGATGCTTAGTTCTCTGGATTTTTAGTTTTAGCCTCAGATAGCAAAGGTTCAAGTTCTCCTTTCCGGTACAGCTTCATGGTATCTGCATGAATTAAAAGGAGAAAACAAAGAAATTACACTTTTATATTTTTATTAAACTGTATATTGTTAAACTTCTTGAAACTTATAGAATACTGAGTTCATATAAGCAGTTAGCAGTTATAGATATTTTGCAATAAAAACAGAATGGTAATTAATAAGAATTTAAAAATAAGGATGTCTTCCACTTTGAAAATCGATACCATAAAGACAATTTGAACCATGGAGGTACTCAAGACAAGCAATAATATCAAAGACAACAAAACAAGGACAATATACCTGAACAGCCGCCAATGTGTTTGCCGCCTGCAATGAAGAACAATTTTAGGATTGGTTATAAACTATTCCGTTCAAAAGGTGAACTTAAAAGCAAGGTAAGAATTCAGTGTTTTTATAGTAGATAGTATAAGGATGCAAAAGTTCACGCATGAAATAAAATGAAATAGTACATCAGTACCTGCTTGCATTTAGGGTATGTTAAATGTTGCCTAGTTTTCAAGCTGGGGTTTAAGTTGTGGTTAAATGATGTGGCTGAACAATTATAATAAGATTTCTTTCATGAACAAAATTATTTTTGGTTTATTTCATAAAAAGGTGATTTTTTGAATCAAAAGTGAGATTTCAAGAAATTATGGATCTATTTATTCCACCAATAACCTGGCTAGATCTGGTGTAATATAAGGGATTTTACATTTCCATTGATTCCTCTTGAAACTGGACTAGATTAACAACAAATATTGTATATGGTATTCAACACAGGGATGAATTGAAAAACAAATATTTATCGGTTCTATTCTAACTCCTCCTTTTATGAAGAGAATCAATCCTGTTACTGAGGTATCATAAACACAATCCCTTATGCAGGTACTTGGATCTGCTCATTTTTCTCCTCCATTACCCATTTGGAAGTTGAAGTTTGTTTTCAGGTAGTTTGTATCTCACATTGATTGGGCAGCTTGGTTGATTATTTATTGGTTTTCACTTACCTTCATCCCCTCTTTTGTTGTTCTGTCATCTGTGTACATTATTGTAGGATAAACACTCTGGTGGTACTCGGATCTCCTCAGTTTCTCCTTTATTACAAACCCATTAGGAAGTCCACTGTTGTTTTAAGGGAGATTCTGAGAATGGGAACCCCAGGGCATAATTGGTTTTTACTCACCTTCAAGATACCTTATCCAAGCACAACAGTAACAAATCCTCTTCTCTCAAATGATTCTTTTATTTAATAAACATTGAACCTGTTCCATTGTTTCTCTCTCTCTCTCAAGGCATATATAGACCCTTACTCTCATAAACCATTAGATTTTAAGCATGCTCATCATGTCCTCAGCCAGCCTATAAGGCCTTATCATGAGCCCTATTTAACATCATACAATTTTCAAGTTATAATTAATACTACATAGCAGCTGATGTTGAACATACAAGTATACAGAAGATTTTGTCATATCAATGAAGTCTTCATAACCTAACGAGCATGAGGGGAATATAGTAGCAGAAAAATCATAGTAAAATATTTTTAGTATCTTACCTTGGATAAAGTTAGAGATAACATTTCATGAAAGGAACAAAATATTATCACGCCCGAAATTGAAGTTTTAACACTTTTCATTTTATAAAAATTATCTGAATCGTTGATAAGAAATCTGAAAACTCAGAGGCATGCCACCACATTGGTACCACACTCAAGATGATTTTACAGCCTCAAGACACCAGCTATCCAGCAGTCAATAATATATGGATCTATAAAATCATCAATTTCTAGTTGCAATTAAAATCGTATGACACAGCAGTAATAGAGGTGCCTAAGTTGAAAGCTTAACATGGCACAAACTGATACAGCAAACTCTAAGTTGGATATGAAAGAAGACTTGGCACTGAAATCTACAATTGGACAGCATGCTATCATTGACCAAGCATTTAATGTCTGACTTCACTATTAAGCTCTCTTAGAGTTTTTAGGATTATTTTATTACAAGAAATCGGCCCATAAAAATCCCTAGAGGAATAAGGTACTTGTATCAAATTGAGTAAAATCTTAGAAATCCCCTCTTTCGCTCCATCTTTCTTGTGCATAGCCATGTGTTTGAGTATGAGAGTTGCTTCCAATTCTGCTACATTTATTTTCTACACCTTACTCTTCATGCACAAGGTTATGTACCAAGGGGAAATGATCCAGATGGGAGGGCATGTCAAATAAGTGGCTTATCAGCATTAAAATAAATATCCACAAGTCAGGCTGTTTTTCTTGGCATCCAATCAACCAACCGTAACAACAAATCAAAATCCATAGATGCTAATGGCATAAATATTCTACTAACAATGAGTCACCAACTGTTTATACAAGTATGATTAAGTAAGAATAATGCATCCAAGATGGGTACTGCTTACCAATAAATACATTTGGCACGGTGTGTTGCCCTGTGATCCTTTCCAACCCCTTCTGCAGCTGTGGCCCTTGAGGACCTAAACAGAAATACACATACACAAAAACAAGTGCACAAATGCACAACTGATAAGATAAATTGCACAGAGAGAATTTCCCCATTATGTTAAAAAAAAAAAATCATATTTATTGGCAATACACTCGATTAAAAAGATAACCAGGAGAAAGGCAGATCACATTTATAGGAAAAAAACTAAGCTTGTACGAGGAAGGATACGAGGAAGCATAGTTAGGGTTAAGAGAAATATGTAAACATTAATGAACAAATAAGGAGAGATGAATCGAAAAAAAAAATACCCATTTCGTCTAATTCGAAGACCAAGGGATTGACGCCGAGCTTTTTGAAGAGGGATTTGACCTCAGAAGAATAGGAGCACCAGGTTTTGGAATAAACGACGACGGGGTTTTCTGCAACGGTTTTGTTGATGGTGTCTTCGAGACGAGAGCCGAAGGAGGAAGAGGAAGAGGAGGTGGCTCGAACGGAGGGGAGGTGGCGGTTAGGCGTTGGAGAGGCATTGATGGAGGTAATGGGACGAGAGTGAGGGAAGAGATGTTTGGTGACAGAGAAGGAAGAAGAAGAAGAAAAAGAAAGGTTTTTGGAAGGTTTGAAGTTTGAGAGAGAAAGAAGAACAACGTTACCCAAAACCAACGCCATACTATAATACTTCTTCACTTCTGTTCTTTTCTTTTCTTCCTTTCTCCTTACATACCCCTTCTTTTCATTCTTTTTCTTTTTCTTTTTCTTTTATTAGATAGTTAGGAGTTACTCTCTTATATTACAATGATAGTTTGTTAGTTGTTTCTCTCTACCTCTCAAGAATCATCACTAATATTCCTCTTTCATCCTTTATCAATATTTTAACATGGTATCCTCAATCAAACAAACTTTTTTTCTCTCTCCCTTTCTTTCATCTCATGACCTCTCCTTTGTTTTCTTCCTCGTCTTCTTCTACCTCTGAAATTTTTGTCAGTGCACTGTGCATGGCTACCTCTTCCAACGTTCACCATTTCCATACATCAAGATCAACTTCTTCTGGCATGGCTCCTTGCTTCCATGTCTTCTTCTCTCTTAACCAAGATGGTTGGTCTTGACTCCTCCACTAAAATTTGGTGTCGTCTCCTCACCAACTATGCTTCCCACACTCGCGCAATGGTAAAGAAGTTTAGCCTTCTTCTTAAGACTCCAAAGAATGACAGATCCATCTCTACTTACGTGAATGACATCAAGAAAATAGTTGGTTCCCTAGCTCCTGTTGGTTCTGTAATATCATTTGTTGATCATGTTGATGCAATTTTAGATGGTTAATCTGCAGATTTTGATGGTTTCATCACATCCATCCTTTCCTGCAGTGACCCATATATTGTAGATGATCTTGAAGCTCTTCTACTAGCGTAAGAAGAAAGGTTTGACAAGCACAAGATGGCTAAAGACTCTATTCTTCAAGTAAACACTATATCTACTCCATGTCATTTCAAAACTCAACACAAAAATAAATTGTGCACTTACACTCCTCATGGAGGTCGTTCACAAAATCATTCTAGCTCTCGTCCTTCCATTCGCACTTCGTTCAATCAAGCTCCTCCTTGGCAGTTTGTCAAACAGTTTTGCTAGTATGTCACAAACTCGGTCGTACAGCAGAAACGTGTTGACATCGTTACTATCCTCCTCCTACCACCTCCTTCAACGCTAATATATCACAATATGTTTCTACACCTTCCAATTTTAGTGCTCCTTCCACAATAGAAGACCTTGTCTGGTATCCCGATACTAGTGCAACACATCATGTCACCAAATACTCCATAATTTTCACACACAAACAACCCTATCATGGTAATGAAGATCTCAAATTAGATAATGGTCAAGGTATGCATATTTTACACACTGGCTCTGCTTTCTATACTACTCCACACACACAGTTTTCATACTTCATAATTTGTTGCATGTTCCTACTATCACCAAAAATCTTATAAGTGTTGCTCAATTTTCCAAAGATAATAATGTTTATTTTGAATTTTTTTCCTAACTTCTGCTACGCTAAACACCAGACAACCCATCGAATTTTACTTTAAGGAGTAATTAAAGATGACCTTTATGTGTTTCCTCCATCTACTGATTCACCTGCTTACATTGTTAACTATGCTTCATACAAACCCAAGATTCCTACTTTACAACTATGGAACAATAGACTTAGTCATTGTAATTTCTCTATTGTTCAACGTATTTTGAATGCTTGCAACATTTCTTATACATCTCAAAAACGTTTTTGTGATCATTGTATACGTGGAAAGCTTCATCATCTTCCTTTTCACAACTCTGTTACCCAATACATTGAACCTTTGCAATTGGTTTTCATTGATATTTGGGGTCCCACTACATTATGTGCTTCCAATGGCGTTTGTTATTATATTTCGTTTTTATATGCTCACACTAAATACACGTGGTTATTTCTTCTGCATAATAAATCACAAGCATTAAACTCGCTTCTTTGCTTCAAAACGTTTGCTGAAAATCAAACAAGTTTTAAACTTCGTGCTATTCAAACTAACTATGCAAAAGAATTCATATGTTTTAAACATTTTACTCAAACACATGGTATTCTTCCTCGTTTTACTTGTCCTCACACACATGAGAAAAATGGCTCTATCGAACATAAGCATAGGCACATTTCTGATATGGGATTTATTCTTCTTGCTTCTGCGTCTTTACCCATCAAATTTTGGGGTGAAGCTTTCACCACTGCCATGCATATCATTAACATCTTGTCATCCACTGCTCTTCAAAATAAATCTTCGTATGAATTACTGTTTCAAAAAGCATCGATCTATATAACTTTAAAAACATTTGGTTGTGGTTGTTATCCTTTACTTCGTCCTTACAATAAACACAAACTTGATTTCAAATCTGTATGTTGTCTTTTTCTTGGCTATAGCTTACACAACAAAGGTTACATTTGTCTTTGACCCACTGGTAAGGTTTATACATCCAGGCATATTGGTTTTCATGAAGAACTATTTCCATACACTCTACTTGAATATAAGTTTAATTCTTCTGTAACTGATAACATTGTCTCCAACTGTTTGAATCAATATATAACTGTTATTGACTCCCCTGTTGCTACTCATGCTCCTCTTACTCCTATTAATATAGATACTTATGTGTCTATTCCTAATACTACCTCTTCCTTTTCGATGCTAAACTCATCCACTGACAATGGCACTATTAATAACCATCCAATGACAACAAGATCCAAGGTAGTTTCTTCAAACCCAAAACTTTTCTTAATCTGCTTTACAATCTCATGTTCCTACTTCTATCACCAAAGTTGTATCTTCTCCTCCCTGGTTTCAAGTAATGAATGATAAATATACTATTCTTCTCAACAATCACATATGGCTTTTAACATCTCTTCTCACTGGTGCCAAAGTTGTTGGATGCAAGTGGTTATTTAAAAACAAGTACAATGCGAATGGTTGAAAAGCGGATGGTTCCTTTCAACGACACAAAGCACGACTTGTTGCCAAGGGATTCAACCAAACATAAGGGTGTGACTACAATGATACATACAGTTCGGTTGTCAAACCTTCCACCATTCGTCTAGTTTTATCCCATGCGGTCTCTGTTAGTTGGCCCATCCATCAAATTGACATAAACAACACTTTCCTGAATGGAGATCTCAAGGAGGATGTTTATATGTCTCAGCCATCAGGTTTCGTGTCCAACTCTCCACATCTAGTTTACAAACTTAATAAAGTTTTATATGGTTTAAAACAAGCTCTGAGATCTTGGTTTCAAAAGCTAAGTACAACCCTTCAATCCTTTGGTTTTCACTCTACCAAAAATGGCACATCTTTGTTTGTTCAATTCAACTCCTCATATACAACCTTTGCTCAATTCTCTACACTCTACTACTTTTACTAAACTTTCATGCTTTTTTTCTTAGACAACCATTCGATTCCCTAAGCTCTCTAATTTCCAAACGGGTGGTATAAACAGAGGTCTCTTTAACAAGTTCCTTTTTTGCCCAGGGATAAGCAAAACTATAATCCATCTTTGAAGACAACTAAAGCGTAAACAGAGATAGAATACGAACACAGTTCAAGGCAAGGCACACGCAGAATGAATCAAATCGATGTAAAACTAAGATGTATTCTTCAAGATAGAGTCAATAAAATAAATGATAATCACCCAGTGAAATTAAGCGAATAAAGCATACTTGGTTTTCCGGTGAGAAACAACGATGTGTGGTGACGAAAAGAAGGAAACCGAAGTTTTTTGAAAGGAAGAAAGCTCGAGCACAATGATGAGTGTGGAGAGAAATAAAGGGATATATTCGAAAGAGGGAAGGTGAAACAATAGGATTTTACCACCGTCGATGCAACTGCCATGTGTACGCTCCATATTTAGTAAGGTGAAATGTCTTGTCACGAGATGTTTCGATAACCGTGCCCAAGCTACCCCTGTGAGAAATGTCATGTCAGTCGCCGGTGCAAGAGAGCCTATGCGCCTTGTCAAGCTCCGCTTGAGCCTAGGGGACTATGTACTGGACGGACGAGCTCGGGTCTTCGACCCAAGCACTTGAGTGTAATAAGTCGGTTAGGAAGGCCTATTTGGAGGATACCTAGCTCGGCATGAGATGAATAATGGACCCAATGATGTGTCATGAGGTCGACTCAGATACTTGACAGTCCATATTAAAAGGGTAATTAAAAGTGAAACAACATGGTGAGTAACTGAATTAGTTAAGCGTATATATTAAAATAAAAGTTGTTAGGAATAATGTTGCATTGTACCCAAAAAAATAAAGGTATACCTTAACGAAATATTCTTGTTGATAAAATTATATTATTGTTGATGAAATTATATTCTCTTTGATGAAATTGTTGAAGGAATGTCTATAAAAGGGTTTAAGACCCCGAGTAATTGTAAGTTTCTCGGAGAACCTTACACGACACATATTTTTTAGTTTGAATGCTCTCATTGACTTGATCGTTGAAGTGTGATCAACAAGTGGAGTTCTCTTCGTCACAAAGCGCTAGAATCTTGGTTCAACAATACCAAACAAAGTCGCTTCAACTCTGAGCCAGGTAAAAACAATTATTATTTTCATTTTATATATTTTCATTTGAATATAATCTTATATTATGATTTACATATTTTAAAATATTATTATTATCAATTTTAGTTATATAAAAAAATATAGTTTTGTTCGAAGGTTCTTATTTAAGAATCCTCTTATAGCCATATTTAAGAAGAAAAAAACATTAACTTTTTACTTTTTTTTATTATGATTTTTATGCGTCTACACAAAAGTATTTAAATATTTCAAATAATAGAAATATATTATCTTTTTATTTATTTATTTATGTTTTTCATATTCCTTGGCTTTCTCAACCATTAATTGTAGTCACATATGCTATCAATGAATATGGTCGTGGTTTTAGTACTAGTTCATTCATGTCTACCATTTTATTAGCAAAAGAAATATTATTTTTTCACTTTCTTTCCAATTAAGCTTTTATCATTACCAAAAAAAAAGTATTTAAAACAATCAAATAATATAAAATATTTTTCTTAATTTGTTTTATTCGCGTTCTTTATCATTTTCCTTTTTATTTTCTCAAACTTATTTTCTTTAACAAAGTGTAAATGTTGACATATGGTATCCGTGAACAATCAATATGGCCACGGATGAGTCCATCTCACGATAACCACTTTATATATCTTACATATATTTGTTTACTTGAAAATAATAATAATAATATATCGTAGCTTTTTAAATGGAATTTTCTAAAATTTATTTTCTTTTGTAACAAGGGTAAATCTAAACCAATAACAATTTCCTCTGTAACAACCCATGTAAAAATTAATATTTTCAATAGATTAAATATAAATGAAATATAATTATGTTAAAAGTAAAGAATAATGTTTTTAACTTCACAAATTGGTTATTAAGTTGTAGTTGGGTCAATTGGTGATGGATTTAACCAGGACGGTTTCTTCCTGCACCTTCATAGGTTCTTCTGCCACTCCCATATACAACGTAAAAATATTTCTTATCCTTCTTGTGTCACCCTCATAGAATAGCTTTCAGATTATGTAATCTTGATACGTATTTGAAAAAAAGCTTTCGGATTACATAATCCGAAATATAATCATGCATCTAAAAAAGACTTCCGGATTATGTAATCCAGAATATTAAAGAAGGGTATTTTTGGAAATAAAAAAATTTATGGAGGTGAGAGAATAATATATGGAGGCGCAGGAAGAAACAATCTTTAACAAGACAAAATTAAATTGGGCCAAGCCCAAATGCTTAGTAATTTTTAGTTTGCTTCTTCTTGTACCTCCATAACTTCTTTAGCCACCTCCATAAATTTTGAAATTCACAAATTTACCCTTCATTAAAAAGATAAAAATAAAAATAATATTTTACACTACGGATTACAAATTTGTAAGTAAAAAATTATCACTTCTAGATTACGCAATTCATAACCTATTTAACAACTAATAATACTGGATTATGTAATTAGGAACTTGTTTAAGAAAATAAACCTATCGAATTATGTAATCTGGAAGTAAAAAATTACCAATTCTGAATTACATAATCTAGAAGGTTTATTTTCTTAAATAAGCTATAAATAATGTAATTTGGAAGTAAAATATTAAGAAGTGTATATTTACCATTAATGTACATAATGGGCATCACTAATTCAGTGACTTGAGTTACGGAGATATTCTCTCCCTCCTTGTTAAACTTCATTGTATATATACCCATGTATGTATCAGGAATAAAACACACAGAATCATTTTTCTGCTCATCAATTTCTAGCTCTGCATTTTTTATATGGTATCAGAGCACCGATCCTGGTGCTCTAAAGAAATCTTCTTCCCCTTTCTATCATAAACAGCCCAGCCATGTCCAAAGACGCAAAAATGTCTGAAAAGCCATCCCTCACGGATCCATCACATCCGTATTATGTCCATCATTCAGATCAACCCGGGCACATGCTCGTTCCTACAAAATTGAATGGGTCGAATTATCAATCTTGGAAGAAATCAATGACACATGCCCTCATTGCAAAGAAGAAGCTTGACTTCGTCGACGACACGATAGCAATGCCTTCATAAGCCAAGAAGCCCCTGGAATTCGATCTATGGAATCAGTGCAATTTCATGATTCTCTCATGGCTTACCCATTCAGTCGAACCAGACATTGCTGCAGGAATGGTTCATGCGAAGACAACCAGGCAAGTTTTGGAGGATCTTTGCGATCAGTTTTCGCAAAAGAATGCGGCCGCCATCTATCAAATTCAAAAATCAATCGCAATCATCACACAAGGAACAATGTCGATTGCGTCATACTACATCAAAATCAAAGCTTTGTGGGATGAGCTTGAAATGCATCGCACACCCATGACTTGCAGCAATGACAAAGAACATCAAGAGGAACGAGAAATTGACAAATTGATGCAATTTTTAATGGGACTCAATGATTCTTACAAGGTAATTCGATCCAACATACTCATCATGAATCCATTACCTAACGTCAGACAAGCGTATTCTTTGATAATTCAGGAGGAGACGCAACAACACATGGTAGCAAATTCAGAATCTGGAGAAAGCTTTTCTATTGCCGCAGCGGTAAACAATCGATTGACTGGCTGGAAAACATCGAAAGGCAAGAGTTGTGATCAGTGTAACAAACCTGGGCACACTATAGAGGAGTGTAGAACCCTAAAATTTCACTGCACATTTTGTGACAAGAGAGGGCACACTGAAGATAGGTGTCGTATAAAAAATGGGACATGGAATAACAGC
>Ga0123342_1003004_pt1 | contig 27538 bp, 15 predicted proteins | sample Turbeawhitnodule_FD_89960 | JGI IMG/M metagenome (GOLD analysis project Ga0123342, IMG submission 89960) | Root nodule microbial communities of legume samples collected from Mexico - Turtle bean Mexico white nodule | ecosystem: Host-associated > Plants > Roots > Nodule | place: Mexico: Nepantla... | reverse complement strand
ATATATATATATATATATATATATATATATATATATATATATATATATATATTTATATTTAGTTTTGGTACAGAGCGACGTTCGAAAGAGATTAAAGATTTATTTTAGACAAATTTTTTTTACAAATTTATATTTATATATATTTTGAAAATATGAAGAGAAGACACATAAGTTTTGAAAATATGAAATTTTCAAATTCTTCCTTTTTTTTTATATAGAATTTAAACTTCTATTTTTTAGCTAGTCTAATTACTCTCCTAAAATCCATAAAATTGTAGAATTTTAATTTTTGTTATTTCAAATTCTCCATACAAATAAATTACATTATTAAGATTCCCCATCCCAAACATTATTAAGAATTCGGTAGAGAAATGAAATATTAATCACACATATAAAATTGGGAAAAAAATCAATTTCATTATAAACTATGATTCTAACAAGAAAACCAATTTAACCACAGTACCTTTAATACACACATTTATCTTATTCTTGTGTTGTTCTTTTATAAACAATAAACTCAATACAATTTATAGGATACAATTTACTATAATTATTAATTTTACTCTACGGATTTTTTAAACTAAAAATTTAACTTTCCATTTGAACAAAAAATGAAAAAAAAAGAACTACAATTAATTAAGTGAAGAACTGAACATTTTGTTACTCTTCAGTGTGGTTTCCAATTCCAAGAGTTGCTTGGCACAGAGGCAAAGTTATGAAGAAATGCATCTGAGGAAGCAAACTTTATGAGAAAAAAAGAAGGGTTAAGCAGTTAAAGAAGAAACCTTTCTCAAGCATCACGCATTCTACAACTTCATTTCTATCTTTCATCTCTCAAAGAACATGCTAACACCTACTTTACCTTGTGCATCTAATAAATTGCTTCTAAGTTCATCAACACCAATTTCTTCAATGCTTCATTAGGCTCATAAATGATTTTCAATTAAGAATTTAAAAGTATTGTTTGCTTGTTAATTCTTGTAGGGTGTAAAAAGATTGGTTCATTCAAATTTTGTGTGTTTGTGAGTGCATGAAAAATGGATTTCCAAGTCAAAATATACTTTATGCTTGGATATGTTCTGCAAAATAAAATATTATTTAAGTTCAGAATGAAAATTTTGTCAGTAACACAAAAGTTATTTAAAGTTGCTTCAAATTAAAATTAATGTTTCATACATAAATTAGTCTATTGTTGTAAGATTAATTATATTTCTTTTTTATATTATGTCATGAGTTTTAATCAATTGATTAGATCCATAACTTTATTCACGCTATTATGATTAGTTCTCACATCATAAAAATTAAACATAATTAGTTTCTCATTATATGGATCATCTTTACAAATATAGACTTTAAAAAATTATTAAATATAAGTTGATTTTAGAGAAAAAAAAATTAATTAATTATTATATTAATTAATGAAATATTATTTTAAAGATTAAAAAAAATAGTAATATATAATAAATAACATCTAAGTCAAAATAATAATTAATTATTTTTATTTTTAAAATTAATTTTTATTTAATAATTTTCTAAAATATTTAATCATAATATATGTGAACTGTAATAGATAAGGACTATTCTAATTTTTCTCAACTAATTTCAGTATCTTACATTCTTAGAAAAATTATAGTTGTTTAAGGAATTACATTAACTAATAATAATATTTTACTTAATATATAATATTTTCTAGGATATAATGCCATATTATAGTGATATTAAATATATAAATAAAAGATTAAATACTATTTTTACCTGAAAATTTACGAATTTTGCATTTAGTCTCTCGTAATTTTTCTTTTTTCTTTTTTTTTTTCACTTTTGCATTTATTCCTTTAGATGTATTATTTGTATTGACCATCATCATAGTCATATAGGATAGAAACCATATAGATTATTATTATAAAAGAAATTCAGAAAAATTATATAAAATATTTTAAAGATCATCTAAAAGAGTATATATAACAATAATAAGAAAAAAATACAAGTAATTTTTTTCATCAAATCAGAATCTCTGAATATTTCAATGATCAAAATTCAAGAAAAACTAATTAGAAACTGAACTCAAAATTCATATTTTTTAAAAAATATTACTAAAATCATCTTTATATTTAAATAAATATATTTTATATTCTAATATAACTATATATTAAAAAAAATTCATTAAATAAAAATCAATTTTAAAAATAAAAATAATTAATTATTATATTGACTAAATTAAATACTAATGGATAACTTATTAAATTTAACCTAAAAATTATTAATTAATTTAGATACTAATAATTTTTTAATTTTTAAAATAATATATAATTTAATCAATATATTAATTAATTATTTTTTAAAATTAAATTTTAATAATTTATAATAATAATATATAATATTAATTTGATATATTATATTAAAATTTTCAATTAACCAGTTTTTTTTCATATAATTTAAAGCTTAATCAAACCAAAAATAAAATTTAAATAAATAAGTGAAATAAAATTTAAAATTTAAATTAAAAAAAGTCATATAAAAAACTCTTATCTCATATGCTGTGTAGAGTGGAAACTTCCTTTTCCTCCACATATTGTGATGCGCCGACTTTGTGTCGGTCACCCACCATGACACCCACTAACCACAAATCTACCTTTATTTTTCACTATAATAATTTATATTTATATAAAAAAAAATATACACTTAGATTCATGTATAGATGCTGTTTCTCCATTTTAATTTAATAATATTTTAAAATTAAAAAAAAAATGATGTACAAAAAATTAAGATACAATATAATGAAATTAAAAAAAATAGAAAACAAATGAGACAATGCCTATTATTTCCGTTTAAAAAAATAATGGTGTATAATAATATATAAGATAATTTTATTCACAAATCATGTTTTAATTTTACCTTAATATTGTGTGGTATGGAAGAGATAAATTAAGTTTAATAAAGTGAGTGGGGTTGTTGTGATTGAGACCAATTGTCATGTTATTGCGTGATATTGTTTTTAAAATATAAAATTAATAAAAATAAAAATATTAAATTTTAATTCATTGTAATAAAATAACTTAATACAAAAATACGGATATATAAGCAGTATTTCTACTAGGAATATATAAAGTTAATACCATTTTTGGTGTACAACTATATAAGCAGTGTTCAAAATAGAAAGATTGAAATGCTTTTTAATTTTATTTTTTATAAATATTTTTTTATATATTAAGATATATTTTTGGAGAAAATGCATAGTGGTTATAATATTTAAATTTATTATATTAAATTTTAACTATTATTATACACTAGTTTTCTCTTCTATATCTTCTCTAAAATTAATATATACCAGAAAATAATAAAATAAATTGTTATAAAATATATTAAATTAATCTAATAAGTTAAGAAAATAAATTTAATAAAAATGTAGTCTCACAAATGTAGCAATATCTTAAAATTACACGTTTATTATAGAAGTGAATTGAGTAAATTTTTAAATTTTTAAATTTTTTTGCTATGTATGTTGGTAAACAAATTTCATTAGACATTGTGATGAGTAACGTCTATAATTTAAAACTTTTTTTAAAACACTTTAATAATAACTATGTAAGGATAGACAACAAAGATAAGATACATATACAATATAAAACATATATTCTATATAATTTACATTTAATTCTATTTTTAAAAAATATTGAGAGTTGACTGTAAATAAAATATTATAATACGTTTTTATATTCTATTTTTAACTTATACAAGTATACAAAGTTATTTTTTATTATTATTTTATTATTTTTATAAAGAAAATGAGTATTTTTTAACATTAAGTCACTTCTTAATTTTATGAGTATTGTATATTTATAAGATGAGTTTTCCAAAGACTACATGGTATCAACTAGGAACGTAACGAACAAAAATCACCAAAAGTCACGTGAAGTGCAAGAAAACCATGTGAATGAAGTTACCATACTAGTAAAACTCAAAAAGGAGTTAGTTGGCTTTAAGAAAAGAAATGATGATAAATGTAAGTCTTAAGACAGAAAAATGCCCACATTAGAAGGAAATTAGAAGAAAGGTAGGACATTCACCATCCCCTTTAAACTGAATAAAGGGAAGACATGCCTAAAAGGCTAACATTATTAGTTCAATAGATTGAGGTTGAGAGCGATCAAAGGAACGAGTGTATGCATTAAACCTCCTTCTACACCTCCTAGATTGTAAGAGGATCTTGAGGCATCCTTTCATTGATGAATCATGGAGACACCTCTCCCTAGAAAAGCATCACAATAGATTGATACAACAAATGTACCAGCCCTAATAAATGTATGGATGTATATGTTACACAAGTCAGTTTGTACACCACAAACAACTCATTTATATGTTAAGTTTTTTTGACCTTCTTAAAAGAAGTCACTTTGAGTTGGTTCATGAGGTTATCGTTATACTCACTATATTTTGTTTGATACGTTGATTGCAAGATTCAACACACAGTTCATTACAAGCCGACTTCACCACCTCGCCTCCATTATATTGGTCAACATTGGACACAATAAAGAAAAATCATTATAAAAATTCACAAAACAATTGACAATGTGACATTGAGCATTAGAAATATTAACCTTGCGGTTGCCCTACATCATATGGTAATGTAATGACACTTGTTATCTTTGAATATATTGGTATCTAAATTAACTACCAAAGTTTTAACTACTAATATTTTAGAGACTAATTTAGAATATAAAGTAATAAGTAGGTAAAACCTTGGTAGCTAATTTAGATACCAATTTAGAAAATATTTTATAAATTTTTATTAATAATAGAAACTACTTTAGATACCAATAATTTGTTTTAGTTTATAAAATAGTTTATAATTTAGTCAAATATTAACTAATTATTTTGGTCTCTAAAATTTATTTTTATTTAATGATTTTCTTGTAGTGTATTCTAATTTAAAAAATAATAATAATACTATATTTAAATTTTATTATAAAAAAGAATAAGGTCTAACTAATGCATCTAACATTTGATGAGGATTGAAACCTAAACAATCTATGATAGATTTATAATACATTTCTAAACAATCTATGATAGATTTATAATGCTTTTATAAGGATTAGAGAGGATGTGTGAGGTTGTTTGGATTAAGAGATGATAGAGTGAATTTGTGAGGATGATTTATTGAAATTTGTGAGTGATGTGATAGTTGGGAGAAAATTTAGAAATTATTTTAAATGTGTAAAATGTAAGTTTAGAAATTTATCCTTATTCTGAAAACATATTTGAATAATGAATTATGATATATTTTTGTGTGTGTATGTTTGAGTTAATTAAATTTTTCTAATATATAATATCCATAATTACTTGTATTTTTTAATAAAAATTTAAAAAATATAATAAAATATAATTTTGTGTTAAATTGAAATAAATTTATTAAATTAATTAAAATTTATGAAAATAATATTTATTATTATATATATTTGTTATTTTATATAACTATATATGTTTTGTTGATATTATAATTTTATTTTATTATTTATAATTATATGTTGTTATGAATAGTATAATTAAATATTTTTAAAATTGTTAAATAAATTTATCTAATATTTAATTTTGTATATTGTATATATATAATTATGTTTTGAAAATGTATGCAGAATTTGAGTAAAATACAATAATCTTACGTGAAATAATGTAAATCTCTTCATTTATGTGAAGAATCAAAACCATCACTCTCTTCAAACAAACACAAAAAAACACTCGCACTCGCATCTTCCTCTTCATTGCACATACTTTAAAAATTAAACACACCATCTTCAGTCCATATTAATTAAATTAATAATAATGAAAATATAAAAATAAAGGGTATGATTAGAAAAAGAATGAAGAAGAAAAAGAACCACCAATATTGGTATCTCCATGTTGCCTGAAAGGTACATAACATAAATCAATATTGTAAAGGCATAAGGAAGAAAAAAAGATAAAGCCAATTAAATTGTCTTATTAAATGAAAATTATGTCACACATCCCAACTTATGAAAATTATGTCACACATCCCAACTTATAAAACTAAACTTGTGAACAATTACACGAGTTAAAAATAAATAAATAAAGAGTCCCATGGTCAACTCCATTCTAGGTCATTCATGATTTTAATCTTAAATTTCAATTAAGCAAATTGAGTTGTATAATGTTACTTTTCTTATTGATTAATTTTGATAACATGACAAAATTAAGAAGCAAATGCCCTCTCTCAAAACAAAAACTACATGGAATATAGAAAAATAGTTTAATAAATAAAATAAGGTAACATTAATCATTGACTCATTGTGAACACAACAAAACCTATTATCTATCTAATAAGTTTGGTTCTCCACTTCTAAGTTCTATCATTTCAATAATTAAATAAATTTATTAGATGTAGTTGGAAGTATCCATAGACTTCTGAGAAGTTCCCAACACCAATATGATAACCTTTTGTACCTTATTTTTTCATATAATATATGTTAGTTTATTTCATTTTGTCGATTAAAATCAATATGACAACAATTTCCAGGTATCATGTCTTACCTAACAAATTCTTTCTCCTATCAAAATAACTAAAATTTTAGTCTTTTAAACAAAATTCAAATTGATTATGTTATTAGTTTTGGTATAATATTATCTTGTCTTATTTTTTTTATTTACTTTGGTTGGAAACAAAATTTGGTGGAGAAGATTGGGATGTAATTGGATTATAAAGAAAGTTTTTTTAAGGGTTAAATCATATAGCAATTTTTTTTCTAGTTTTGTAAAAAGTTGAATTTTAATAACAAATTTGAATTATATAAAAAATAATTAATGTTATTAGTTTCCAAAGAGACATTAATTTTGATATTTAGTTTTTTTTTATTTCTCACAAAATTAATGAATTTATTTAGAAGTTGAAATTATTTTAGTAAAATCATTTCAAAATATATTTACTGTTATTCTTAATAGATGAAAAAGCTTAATCTGTCACCAGAGTGAGATAATATACAATTCTTTTAATTGCGTTTTTGGTTATCGCATAATTTTGATTATTTTTATTTTGTTCCATATATTATAAAAATAATTTTTTTCATAATTTTGGTTATGCAATTTTGGTTCACACACAAATCGACCATGTTAGTCACGTTGTTTACTTATCATTTAAATTTTAACATGTGATAATTAAGATATAAATCTAAAATATATCTTTGCACTAGTGCAAAAAAAAAAGTTCTTTCTTTATAGATGTTATTATGACTTTTCATATCTGTTAAGGTAATAAGGTAACATAGATTTACATTGAACCAAATTTACAACGTAAAAACTTTTATTTTACCTTAAAACAAAATGTTCGACGTAAATGTTAATAAAAAATAAGTTTAAAATTTATTTTAGAGATTACATAGTTCAATGTAAATTTTGAACCTTTATTTAATTATATTTGTTTTAGTTTCAATCAAAAACTTGAAATATAAAAAATTGACAAAAATAATAAATAAACATTTCGACTAGAAAATCTAAATAAAATCATTTAAACTAACCTAAAATTTTTAACATTAAAACAAAATTATATTATCTCAGCTTTTTAGTTTTTGATGTCATCTAAGACAATAAAAATTGATCATTAAAGACTTCAAATATTTCATTCACGTGATTATGTCATGATCATAAAGGTAAAATACAAATCATTTAAATATGTTATCTCTAGGAATAAATGATACTGAGTCTAGTAGTCCAAGTAATGACTCTCATATAGTACAAGTCATATTCAAACAAATTTGTTTGTCTCTTACATTAAAATGAGAAAGATGTGAGAAAAATTAATTGCATGCATCTTGGATAAAAAGTAATTATTATATGTATTAAAAAAGGCCTAACTTTAAGGTATATGAATGGTTGTGATCTTGTTATGCTCCTTCCACTTAAAACGTTTGTATCAACCACAACTCTAATTAAAGAAAAAAAAACATATGTTAGTCCAAATACACTTATACTTGCAGTGTAATAAAAAACGTAAGATTTTACCATTGTGATAAGTTTTTCATTTCCTAGTTTGGTTTTCTTTAGAATGAACAAAACCATACTACTAAGTAATCCATAAGAATAATTGCAATCAACTACCAATGTAACCTACAGTGAATGACAAACAACTAGTTATATAATTACCATAATTTAAAAAAAAAAACACAAGCTAGAAAACTAACCCTTCAGTGTATAAATCCAAGTAAATATGCCTCTAGGAGTTACTTATCCATGTTTGCATGTATTGTTGGATATGGACCTTTATTGATGGTATTGCCTTCATGACCGATTGAATTTCCTTGGAGTTTTGTTGGAGTTGGCGAAAGCTTGATGAAGGAGATGGAACAAGGAGGGCTCCAATGGAGCTATGGGTTCCTTGAAGGTGCATGAATAGTAGGGAGAGTGATTGGTTGTGCCATATCACTTGTAGAGGTGGAGAAGAAGACCAATATGTGTCTATCCTAGAGAGTCTAAACAAGGAAGTGAGAAAGCTTGCAAACTTGGACAACAATTCACTCATATTGATCTTAGTAATTCATGAGTCAAGCACCTCAATTTATAGGAGAGCAATTATATAGGAGAGAGGACTGAACATTTTTGAGCCAAAATTTGAAAATTCAAAATAGAACTCTCCAATGAGAAGGTGCCATGTGGAGTCATGTTTTCCATGTTGAGCTCACACATTCCATGCTAACTCTACCATGTGGACGTCCATGTGCTCCATGCCAAGGTAATTTTTGTCCTCTAATATACCCTAGACGTTTTAGGGTTACATTAGGCTCAAAGAAGCCCAATTGTTACCCTAATTAGTCACTTTTAACCCTAATTATACCTATTTTACTATTGGCAAAAATACAAGCCCAAAAACTTATGCTACTTGGCCCAAATATTTGGTCCAATTATTTTATGCTACTAGGCCCAATACATGGCCCATGAAATCCTAAGAACCTTTATACAATTTATTTAAGTTAAAGTTTGACCCAAAAATAATGTTGACTAGTCAACAAAAACTCAGTCTTCTTATGTTCTTCTGATCAAAGTTTTAGTTTATGTTTTGATGACTTGGAGATCTTCTTGGATATGCTTGTACATTCCTTCACCATAGAGTTATCCTCTTGATTGGGCCTACAAAAATAAACAAAAGTCCAATTAGACCCATATGTGCAAATAAATTCATAAACAACCTTTAGGTCTTCATCTTCCTTATTAATTATGTGGTTTTTTAAACTAAAAATTAATATCTATTTAATAATTTTATAATAGTGGTGTAATAAGTATTAATTATTTTGTTTTTAGTACAATAAAAAAATAACTATAACCTTTAAACAACGATTTTGAATTTATTTAATTTTATTAATAATTAATATGATTGAGAAAAACATTAATATGTAATTAACCTTAAAAACTCATTAAAAATATTAAATTTAAAAAAAACAGAAAATGATAAAATATTTCCTTCAAATTTAAAGTTTAGTTATATTAAATTTAAATTCACTATTTTAAGATGTCATTCAAAATTTATCTTATGAAAATATTGAATTTTCGAGTTCTTCCTAGTCTCATGCTCCATGTTAAAAAGTTTACAAATATTATGCAAAATTAAATTAGTCTAGTTTAATTTTTAGTAATTGTTACTGGTATTAATATTTTAAATTTATTAAAAAAACAAAAGTTACAAAATCCCTTTAAATCATTAGTGTTTATTTTTCTTTTGATAACTATATACACAACAATTATTAACATGTTCAATTACATTAATGATTAAAGGACAAAAATAAGTTAATTAAAATTTAATAATAAAATTATCCTTTTTCTCATTCTATAAAAAAACTGAAATATCTCACTACCTGTTATTCACATTTCTTAAGCTAAATTTTTCACAACTTTCTTTCCACTAATAATTTCATACTGTTGTTCAAAAATAGAATGATAATTAAAAAGGTTATTTTTAGAATGCACTTCTCTATCATTATAAATAGAAAAAAAAGTAATAAAAATCCACTTGCATTTAATTCTACCAGTTTTCCATTACTAGTTTTGAAAGTGAAAGAGTTATTTTGTTCTGTATTCCACAGTCACAGTGGGTGACATTTCTTCAATTTATAAGCGACGTTACACTTTCTGAAGCCAAAAAGTCCCTCTCTCATTTCATGTCTCAGTGTAGCTAGCAACGTGCATGACGTGAAGAAAGAAGCACATGAATCTTTCATAGATCTTCTTCCCTTCCAATAACTGTGTTCTCCATTCTTGCATAGTTCCTCAAATTCAACAGGTACCATTTTCATAACACTTATCTCTCATTTTCTGGTTTTTCTTAGTGCAGCTTTCTTTCTGTGTTTTAGCTCACTCCCTTTTGTCTCTTTTATCCAATGCTAATGTTGATGATGTATGTTATGTTTCATGAATCTCCTCTTTTATATACTCTTGAGTGTGTTCTTATGTATGAAATAGTGACAAAATATCTTATAATAAGAAACTCTTTTGTTTGTCTATTTTTATCTGTTTTTGATTGGCATTTTTTATCTGTTTTGCTAATGTTGATGCTTTTTGTTTATCTGTTTCATGTTTCCTTATTGAATATGGCTTTTAGAATTTTTTTGAGCATTCATAAACCCATTGAGATAAAAGAGAGAGAAGTGCAGGAACAATAATAATTTGAAATATATTTTTTCTAAAACATTCTCATCAATATCTATATTTTTTACTCTTTTTTATCATATTATCTAGCTATAATATTTGTGTTTTTCTATCTTTTATCTTTTTCTCATTGGGTATTTACTATTGTATTATTCAGTGTCTAAATGTATTTTTCTAAAATGTGGGTATAATAGGTGATACTGTGTGATGAAAAGGAAGAGTTAAACAGAAATGATAAACATAATAATATCTGGAAAACTGGTATATGCTATAATCATTGCTGTCTGTTTTGGAATAATTTGCTTTTTTTTTATCAGAAAAAAACTAAAATAAATTGAATGAGACAATTCAGAGATACCCAACCTAACTCTTGTACACAAACCCAGAAAACCTCAAAATACAATACAAAACATACCAAAAGTGAGTCTAAACCCACCAAAATTGCAAGCAGAAATGATTTGTACTGTAAGATTTCTATTGACCTATTTTAATATTATTGTTCATGTCAATGCTCTTAGAGAAAAATAGGATTTTTTTAATCGGTTAAGAATAAATAAATTAGTGGGATCATTTTAAGACGAAACTCGGTGTTACAAAACATCATTATAAACTCAAATGTCGAAAACATTACATTCTTATACATGATTGACAAAAAGAACACATGACAACAAACACAAAATTCAGTGATAATACATCTAAGACAAAAATTCATGCTTCACCCTATCCAAATTAGGGTTTTAATCTCAATGTTACATTCTTTCTCACCTCTGCAATTGCTCAAGGTTAATGGCTGCTCTGTGTTCCTGCTCACTTTCCTGATGCAATAATATAGAATAAGTCTATAGCTGCCTCCTAAAGTCATCTATATGTTCCCTACACAATTAGCAAAAAAAACATGAGTTTTTTTAAAACTAATCAAATCTCAGATCCAAATATTAATAAAAAAAGAATACACACTAAAGAAGAGAGATTTCAACAATCATTAATCATATGTTATAACCCATAAATTTCAGTCCTCATACCTACTTTCCAACTTTTGGATTGTGAGATTGTTTTAATACAGAAAGGGACTAAGGTAAATTGAAAATCTTTATCTTATATAGATCATATTCTCACACATTAGCTTGGCAAAAGGATATGTGTTCATGTTCCAGTTGCAGCTCAGCAACATCAGGTAGTGTCAAGTCCTCCTAAGCTTCAGAGAAGGAAACAGCAGTAGAGCTTGGTCTGGAGGTGGCTGATGGTAAACAGCCTTGACAACTTTGAGGAAGAAAAACCAATTGACAAATCAGCATTCATTGAGAAGAGAACCATTCCATTCCTCTTCTCAGCCTTTTAAGAGAAAAATAGGATAATGAATCCCCAAGGAAATACAGTGAGTACTGAGTCAACTGTGGTAGTAGCCAAAGGAAAAAATAATGAAGAGTTATCTTCTCCTGCTGATGAAGACAAGACTGTATCTGCTCCTGTCATAAATGAAGATCTTAGTGCAGAAATTTCTAATATTTCTGTGCCTGAAACTCCATTTCGTCCTTTGAAGAAAAGACTAATTGTTCTTGACATAAATGGGTTGTTAGCAGATGTAGTTTCTCCTCCTCCCAAGGATAGCGTGGCAGATAAAACCATTGCGAGGAGAGCAAGTAAGAATTGTGTTGTTCTTTGTTTTCTATGAATTTCTTGTTCATTCTTATGCTAATTTAGGTTATGTTTGAATTTGATTTCAGTATTCAAGAGACCCTTCTATCATGAGTTTCTGGAGTTTTGCTTCCAAAAATTTGAAGTTGGCATATGGTCTTCAAGACTGAAGTACTCTTCTAACTTATGCACATGTCTAGATTAACTATGGCTTATTATGTGTACTTTTCAATTTTTGTGTCTTCATTTCTCTTTCTGAGAGAATTTTGAATTGTCCTCTTCTTTTGGGATACTTCGTTGTTAGCAATCAGCTTTAGCACAAACTTACGGTTTCTTGTTATCATAGGAAAAATGTTGATCGAGTCATTGACTATTTGCTGCCATGCTTGAAAAACAAATTGCTTTTCTATTGGGTAAGTATTTGTTGAATTGTTCTCTGACTAAGGAAATATCTCTGTCACTCCTTGTTCATCTTGTATCTCTTGATTTAGTGAACTTTTTAAAAATAATAATTTAGAGATGAAGCTTTTGAAGAAACTGTTAGAAATTAACTCGTAAGTAGTTTTTTACTCTTTTCTTCATTTGATGCAGACAATGATGAGTTGCATTAACTCATAAATCCTTCTGTAGCAACTACATTCTTATTATCTTTTCATGAAATTGATGACAACTACCACATTCTACTTACTGATCACTTCTATCACTTTTGTTAAGGTAAACCTTTTGGCACTTCTGATTCTGCATTTTATTGGCTTCTAATATGCAGGACCTTTCTCATTGCACTGAAACACACTTCAAGACTCTTGAGAATAAACATAAGAAGGTTGTTTTCAAGGATTTGAGAAAACTTTGGGATAAGCTTGATCCTAATCTTCCATGGGAGAAAGGATATTACAATGAATCCAATACTTTGCTGTTGGATGATTCTCCTTACAAGGCATTGCTTAATCCTGTAAATAGTTTTAACTAGCTTCTCTTTCCTTGTTACAGCTTGTCAGTTTCTTGGTATCACCTAATCACTACATCATTTTCTAACATTCTGTTTTAATTTTTTGATCAATTATTTTAGCCAAACACCTCGGTTTTCCCTCATACATTCAGTTATCATGATGAAAACGACAACTCTTTAGGTACAAGTCTTTCTTTCATGAGATCTACTAGTATACATCTGAGTAATGAACTCTCTAGTACTTTCTTTCCAACAATTTCTTCATGATTAACTAAAATTAATTGAAAAGTATCGATTTTAACATGATGGATTAACACAACTGTAATTCATGACAGGTGAAGGAGGAGAGCTGAGAGTATATCTTGATGGCTTGACAAAAGCTGAAGATATGCGAAAGTATGTTGAGGAACACCCTTTTGGCCAAGAAGGCATTGGTGAAAAAAGTGAATCCTGGAACTTCTATAGTCATGTTATTGAGAGTCTCTATGCAGGAGAAAGCAATGTTTGATTTGAAGAGAAAATGAGACAGAAAGGGTAATCTTTTTTGTCCTCAATTGAAACAGTTTTGATCCTTAAACTTTCTTTGAACATTGCTGAAAATTTTTATATAAATTACAAGGTTCTGCTACAAAACATGATACATCTGTTATCATCGAATTTGAATGGTGTTTTGTTCCTGTAAACTTCATCAATCACCATATTTGGTGGCTGAGATATCCTTTAAATTACTATTGGAATTTATGAACTCTTCAAACATATTATTACTCATGAGGCATGAACATTGTGTATAAGAAAGTCAACACTTTCAACTCAAAATCTAGATATGATTTTTTTTTTTTTTTATATATTGTTCTTCATACTCATTCCTGGACAACTTCACAACTAGAATCCTAATATTGTTTGGATTGTTTCTAAGAATTTGTTATTTGGATTTTTTTAAAAGTAAACTTTTCTAGTTAATTTCTTTTTCAATATTTTAAACTACAAAAAGAACTTACTCTTATTATTCTATTATTGATTATGTTAATGTTAATGGAACCATAACCCATTTAGGTATTAAGCTAGTGAATTTTTACATGACCATTACATTCTCTATCCCTCCAATTTTATCCTTAAAAAAATATATATTTTGAATTATACATTATGAAATGTATTTTCAATTGGAAATACACTCCAAATTTATTTTGAACTATACATTAGAAAATATATTTTCAGATTTGAAAATACATTTTGCTATGATAATTCCAAATTGTATACAACTTTAAAATAGATTATGAATTACGGAATTCGAAACCTTTTCAAATCCTCTAGTTCCGAATCTTCCCAAACCATTCAATCCAGAATAGGGTTGTTTTATAAATCTGAAGGAGAGGTATTTTTGACATTTCACCATCCCATGGAGCTGCAATTTCAATCATGGGGTGCAGAATGCAATTCCCAACCTTCCCAAACCATTCAATCCAAAATAGGATTGTTTTATAAATATGAACTAGAGGTATTTTTGACATTTCACCATCATGGAGGTGCAATTTCAACCATGGGATGCAACTCTTTATATTCATGACAAACTTTTTATAAGACTGTTTTATCCTTTAAAAAATATTTTTGGATTGGTTTTTCTGGAATATTTCCAGAATATATTTTCTGAAACACATTTTATGGATTCCGGATTTATCAATCTGGAAATAAAAAAATGTGTTTTGAAAATGATATTCCAAAATGATTTTTTGTCTTTTGAATTTCCTATTCCAGAAATATCATTTACTTACGAAATTTCTATTCTAAAATCATCCAAAACTATGAATGACAATTTCAATATTTTGGAAAATGTAGGAGTGCAGAAAGAAATATGAAGGGGTGCAAGAAGAAACACCCTTTACATATTCATGACACAAGCTGCTACTTTGACCCAAAAAGAAAGGCCATTAAAATCTCGTAAGTTTATTAACTACAAAAATATATTAAAATTGCATAAATAATTTTATATAAACTAAAACAGTTTCATTTTTCACTGTCATTTTTTTTAAAAAAAATTCCAATAAACTATGTTACACAATTTATCATATTATAAAAAATTATTTAACTTTTAAGCAATACTTCTAATACGTTTTTCATCATAAATCATGACTAAAACTATAAGGATTTTAAATACTAATTACATTAAAATAATTAAAAACAGTAAGGAACGTTCAAAGTAAAGAACAACATAATAGTTAAACTCCTTTATTTTTTTCGAATCTCAATTGTAGTTTACTTTAGGGTTTATGAGATTTTAGTTTACTTTTTGTAGATTTTACTGTGTCAATCACTTTCACAAAAAAATAAACTTTAGTATAGTACAATTTTTTATAAAATTCACATTTTATTTTATTTTTTGTTAATTTAAATATAGAATAGTCACTAAGAAAACTTACTACGTGATGCATTTATAAAAAAGTTGCAGCTTCAAAAAATGAACAATATCTGAGTCTCAGACTTAAAATAAATTGATTAGAAATAATATTAATGGTGTTAGAAATGAGTGGGCCACACACAATTGAGACATCACAAGTGGGCTTCAAATGTAATTGGGACCATTATATTGAAACATACCAACACCAGACTCAACATGTAATTTGGTAACAATACCTTTATTGCAAATAATAATATATTTAAATACAAGATAAACCTCAATAATTTTTTTAAATATTTCAAATTATAAATATCAATTCTTACTCTCACATGTCATAAAAAATAATATATATATATATATATATAAACTTTGAAAAATGTTAGGGCTAATAGTACCAAATATCTCTCTCAAATTCTTTTTATGCTTTGTTCGTATAATTAATTATAAATGGAATGAAATGTACGAAATGTAAAAAAAGTACTTTTTTTGGATAGCTTATTATGAATGGACAATTTATTTATTTTGTTTATTTTTAACATTAAATAAAATGAAATGATTTATGAATTTATTGTTTATAGTAGACTTATTTTCTTCTCACGTCTTGTAATAAAAACATTGCTACATTTTTTTTATAATTTGTTAATTTATTAGTAACTATATGACTTGGTGACAATGCCTGATTGCTGCATCTGTAGACCCTCATTGAACTAATGATAAATAAATATATAAAATGAAGGAAATGGAAATTCAATAAAGCTTATATAGACAAATTTCTCAGTAAATTTGTTTAGAAAATAAAATAAACAATTTAAATAAAAATAAAAATTACTTATAAATAAGTTTTTATGAAAAAATTATGTAAGAATTAATTGAAAATTTTAAACTCAATCAGGTTTAGTTCTTTAAATAATTCTTTTATATATATATAATTAAATATTTAAATATCTTCTTATGATCAAATTAACTACTATTTTCACCATATTTCAGATTACTTGTCATGATTCAAATATCCATTATTTGCGATAAAATTAAACTTATGTTTGAAAAGAAAATTAATACATATACAACGTGAATTTAAATATTTATGAGTGGTATGATATCAACCGATAGAACATACAATCATTGATGTCATATTAAATTTAACTTATGAGATTTTTGACAAATATTACTAAAAAAATCATTAAATAAAAGTTAATTTTAAAAATAAAAAATAATTAGTTATTATATTGATTAAATTAAATATTATTTTAAAGATTCAAAAAATTATTAGTATCTTAACTAGTTTAACTCACTTGATAAAAGTTTATAAACTAGTTTCTAAATTGGTATCTAATTAGTAACAATTAATTTAGATGCTAAAGTTGATAACTAATCTCAGTAACTAATTGATACTAATTTAAAAATTACTTTACAAATTTTGATTAATAGTAGAAATTATTTTATATATTAATAATTTTTTAATTTATAAAATAATATTTAATTTAATTAATATAGTAACTAATTACTTTTTATCTTTAAAATTAATTTTTATTTAATAATTTTTTTTGTAATGTATATATAATTATTTTTATTTATTAATATATTCCATTGGTATAAGTTAGTTGCACTTAAGAATTTGATGAAACTAAATGGAGTAAGAAAGGTACAGAATTCTCCAAATGAAGAACAAGAATGGTCATTTTCAGGGAAAAGAGACACATTGGATCACACAAACACAACATAAAGCTGCTAGATTTCCTAACATAGTTATTTGTAGGGTTTGTCTGTTTATCATTTTTTGAGTGTCAGATTTCAGAGAACAAAAAGTGATAAAACTCCTTTCTTCATTTCAATTTCTAGTTTCCACTCATACATAGCTTTTCTACCTATAATTCACTATTCTGCCACTCACCATTACCTCAACTTTTGTTTAGGACTTAGGTTCTTTGCCATTACCACACCACACTGTGTTTGTTGAAAAATGGTTTCAACACTTTTCACTGTAACATATCCATATGATATGACACATGATACCAACCATTCACATAAAAAAAAACTAATCACATTGTTCTGTTTCTTTCTCACATAATCATCATCTTCTTCGTAACTTACCAAGTTTTTCTATCAAATTTAAAATCTAAATAATTGATAGTTAAAACATTGATAGCTAATTAGATACCAATTTAGAAACTATTTATCAATAATAGAAACTAATTTAAAAATCAATAATTTTTAATCTTTAAAATGGTTTTTAATTTAGTCGTTATATCAACTAATTATTTTTTGTCTTTAAAATTAGTTTCTATTTAATTATTTTCTTGTAGTGTCTGCAAAAATGTTGTTCAAATCTAAAGTAATTTTCAAAAACTTCAGAAAAGGATCATAGAGAAATGTGATAATAACTTGTTTTATCATGATAAATGGACCTATTAATTTGTCTTTTCATCATATACTTTGTTCATTCCATGCCACATTTAGTTGTTGTAACACTTTCTTTACAAGGTTAGAAGTGATTATTTTTTTTTTATAAATTTTATAAGGATTGGAAGCTTAAAGATGAGATGAGGAAGTAATCTTAGGATCTCTTTGCCCAACGTGAACCATATTTGCCCATTGAATAGGTGAAAGTAAACATTGTTTAAAAAGTTATATCTCGTTCACCAAGTGGTTATGCTCATCCAATGTGAAAACACCTTTTTGGGATAGTTGAAAAAGACGAAATTAGAATTAAAAAGAGACTTTGGTGGGGGCAAAAGAAACGAAAGAAGCTTTTGTAAGCTACAATTGCAGGAAGGAGGGGGCTAGGGAGACTTTCACTTCAATCTTGCCATTGTCTTTGCCATTTTTGTGTGTTCTCTCAATGTATAGGAGTAGCTAACTCCTCTTTTCATTTCATTGGGGTTGGATGTTATGAATCTCAACTAATTACAATTTTCTCCTTCAATAGAAATTTTGACATGACTCTTATGTTCTATCTTGATGCTTCATGTTGCATGGTTGATTATCTATGCATTTTGATGTTTTGAAATATTGAAAAATATTTTTAGAACTTTATTTCAAGACTGAACAACTCAGATATCTGATTATAGAAATAATTTATATCACTTACCATTTTAAACACTTATTCTCATAACAAATCTTGTGTAAAAAGAACTAATTTAATATGACTGTGATTAAAATTTTCACATAAAAATTTAGAACTTATTTCTAAGTAATTAAGACTATTGAGTTAAGTTTATGAAATCCAGATTCTTTATATTTTAGTTTGTAGGTTTTCATCTAAACTTTACCATAATTTAAGATGTCTAAGTGTATGTTTGTTTCTAAGGAAACATTAATCCACCATACCATTTTCTTTTAGATTTTTATCATGAAATCCGATAACTGTGATTGAAACATTAAAAAAAAAAACTAAAGAAACATATACTTAGATATTTTAGATAGCACTATTTAATTTTACTTTACAATATTACTAATGTAATCTTGTTTTTTATTGCTTCGAAATTTGAGTATAATTAAATCTCTAATAATGATATGATCATTAAATATCAATTAATTTAAAAATAAAAAATAATTAATCATTATATATTAAATTAAATATATTTTATAAATTAAAATATTATTAATAATTAAATTATTTTATATTATTAATAAAATTTATAAAATATTTTTTAAATTTATATTTAATACTCTAGTTACTAAATCAATTACTAATTTAATTAAATATTAATTTAAAATCTAACAATTAATAATTAAAAGTAATGTTAGATATTAATTTTAAAATTATTTTATACAATTTTGTTAATAATAAAAATTACTTTAAATATCATAAATTTTTATTTTATAAAATATTATGAATATAATGATTAATTAATTTTTTTATTTAAATTAGTTGATACATTTAATTATTTTTTTAATAGATGATAAATACTTTTTTTTGTTAAACATACTTTTAAATTAATAAATTTTACTTAAAAGAACTAAGAAACGAGACTCCAATTTCACTCTACACCAATTAAGTAGCAAATTCATTAACACTTGAATGTTTGAGTTTGGCACATTTTTTTAATGGGTCAACACATATGCTTTTCACTCTTATTTGATACATAAAATCCTAGACATGCAAGAAGTTGATCATAAAGCATTTTTTGGGTCCAGTTATTTGCCTAAATACATGTCTTAATTAAAGATTAAAAGGTATAAAAGCTGTTCCATCTCTGCTGTTTTAAATCCCAGTTGTTTAATTGATCACACATCTTGTTGACAAGAACACAAAAAAGGTAGAAAATGAATTGTTGTTTAATTTTAGCCAACAAAATTGAAACACAAGAGATGAGAGCATGTGGAAGTGTGAGGTTTTAGATCATGTTGCACTGTCAATTCATATTTTAAAAGTTGCAAATCATTATTGAAGTTTAGTCTAACATAATTTCATATTCTTCTCCTTATTATTTTAATTCCACTCAAATTGATTGCATTAAAATGATGCTAATTTTAATATTATCAATAATTCTTAGGGCACGTGATGGCTATTATTGATATCCACTTTATGCTCAAGATTAATACATAAAACAAATCCCACAGAATTTGAAAGTTACGTATGCAACTGATCATATATTAAACATTGAAAATTTCTCTTCTTGTTCTTCTAAAAATATTAAAAAAAAGAGGAATGATCATGCATCATTCAATTATTGGAATCATGTTATGAAAGTGAAAGATAACCACGCACAGTGAATTCAGTGTCTTGTGTGCCCCACCAGACAAGGACGAAAAGAAAACAAAGTTTTGTGTTTAGGGTTTAACCAAGGATTAGGATAAATTTTGCTATTATTTTTACTATGAAACAATTATTAAATAAAAACTAATTATAAAAATAAAAAATAATTAATTATTATATTAATTAAATTAAATATTATTTTATATATTAAAAAATTATTAATATATAAAATTAGTTTCTATTTTCTAAGGACTTGATCACCACATTTGATTTTTTTTAAAGAAGGGACCGTGCGAATGCAGGTCTCCACTGTAACAAATTATGATGTAAGTTCTGTCACTTGGACAAACTTTAGACAAACACCCTTTTTCTGTGTAATGAAAGTCACTTCCCTAGGTCATAGACCTTCTAGATCACCACATTTGAATTTGAAGTTTAAAGTATTCTTTGTTTTGGAAGTCAATGTTCTATCATAATTTTATTTTTAAAAGACATCTCAATAGATTGAAGAATGAAGAAGTATATAAATTGTCATTGTCCTCAACTCCTAAACGATGTAAGACTATATTCGTATCAGACTTAAACTAGCTTTGGATCAACTAAATGTTTAGTCTTGGGTTACATCCAAGTCACAGGCTGCGCTTTTTTCCTTCTCTAATTGGTGTATTAATCCTTTGGTATGTATGGGAATGATGTCATGATATATATATTTTTTTTGGGAGTAAGAGTGAGTGTTTTAGGTTATTCTTTCCGGTTTAATTAAGTAGTGGTATATTTAAGCATTGGCGGGGACGTGTCGAGAGAAAAATGATAAAGGTTGTGTGCTTTGTATAAGGGTTGAATTATCCCTAAAGTGATTCACATTTATTAATTGTTGATTGCTGATAAAAAAAAATCGTACCAGAAAAGTTTCTATTTAATAATTATAATTTTCTTGTAATGTTTATATTTATATTTAATTTAACTCTAGATAATGAGTTTGTAAAATAAGGATTATGTTTGAATTATTTATTGTAATTTATTGATATTTGCATTGTGTTACCTGTTTTTCTCATGTGAGAAATAGGGACAAGATGGAATCAAGAGTTCAGTATATTGAATAATGATCCACCACACTAACATGATCTGTTCGTTGTTTAATGGTCACACCATCTTGGGACCCTTTTGGACACTCCCTTGGGATGTTCATTACTCTTGCTTTTCTTTCTCAATATATGCCAATTATCTCTTTCTATCTTTCTTTTCATTTCTACACTACCTATTTTTTAGGTGAATGTCCAATACCTTTCTTTATAGCTCAAAAATTACAAACTTTATAAATCAAAAAGCTTACACCAGTTAGGCTTATTCATCAATCATATCATTTCTGTACTTGCGTACAATATATACATATAATCAAACAATAGCCATTTACTAACATCAATTTTCCTTTTGGTCAAATTATTGATTTACTTTACTTGAACTTTAAATTCAATTATTGGGTTTAAAAAATGAGTAATGATATTTTGATATACCCTAAGAATTTTTTACAACAACTTTATATCTATTATTTTGTTCTTCATCTTAATTTTATAATTACAAAAAATTGTTTATTTTTAATGATTAAATTACTCCTAAAAACATACACAACAAGAAAATTATTAAATAAAAATCAATTTTAGAGATAAAAAATAATTAGTTGTTATATTGACTAAATTACATACTGTTTTAGAGACTACAAAAACTATTAATATCTAAATTAGTATGAATAGTTTTTAAATTTGTATCTAGTTAGCTGCCAAAGTTTTAACTAATTAGAATCTACATAATTGGTAGTTAAAATCTTGGTAGCTAGTTAAATACGAATTTAAAAATTATTTGTCAATAATAAAACTCATTTAGATACTAATAATTTTTTAGTTTCTAAAATAGTATCTAATTTAATCAATATAACAACTAATTATTTTTTATTTTTAACATTATTTTTATTTAATGATTTTTTATTATTGTAAAATAGTTGGTAAATTGTCAAAAGATACTCTTAAATTTTTTTTCTTCTCATGAAAAGTTATAAAAGTAATTTATTTTACCAAAAATGTTGTTTGAGTAACTTGTTTTCTCCTTTAACTACATCTAAACATAGAGTGGGGAAGGGAAGGGAGAATATTTGAGGTTTTTATCATCGAAAGTGATTAGCATTTTGTAGACATTGATTGGTGCAAAAGTAGATGAAAAGATGAGATGGCAATGATAGAAAATAATGGGGTAAAGGTTGTTGGAACATAGATGTTGATGATGAGATTGCTTATGAGTTTGGTTTATGCTAAAAAGTAAGGAAGGTTCCTCGTGGTGTTTCAACTTTTTGCATGTGATGGTGTATCCCTCTTTTTCAAATATCTCCAACAATCGATCACCATCAACCCCCATTTCTTTATACCAATAATCAAATCATTTCGACCTTTCCATGCAGCTGGAGTGTTCCTATACCATGTTTCAATATAATACTTACTTCCACTTACCATCATCACTACTCTACCCTATAGACTCTATTACACAATAGACAATACTTTTACTCTTTTTTTTTTTATCTATAATAAAAAATTTAATAGATGGGAGTATTAAGGATGTTTCAATCCATATAAAAGTAGAGAATAGTTACTTATGGAGTTTTTTTAAACATGTGGATTGTATTGTGTAGAAGAAACTTGACTTTTTATTTTCAAAACTTACTTTTTTTTTCTTCATTTTTTCTCCATTGTCAAATAAGAGTCTGGATATTTGTACAACTCCAAAGGAGATGCGCCACTATACAATCATCTATGTGACAAAAAAATATTAATATTTTAATTATTTGTGGATGCCATGTAATTTGCTGGAATTTTTTGATTTTTTTTTAAATTTTAGCTTTCCGTTTTTAGTTTAGGGTTTTTTTTTTTTACTTTTCTCTTCCAACTTTTGTGTTCCAGCTTTTCTCTTTCAACTTTTTTTGTAGTTGTGATATGTGGAAGTTTGTTTTTTCTCCCGTGTTGCTTGCAATGTGGGTTTGGTTTTGTGTTCGTCGTTGTTGGGTTATTGAAGACTCTGTCTCTTGTTTGCGGTGTGTGGTTGGTGGTTGTTTTGACGATGGTTGAGTGGTGCATTGTTTAGGTGGTGATGTGTTATGAGTTGGGGTTTGTGGTATTACATTGATGGTAGTCTTCAAAATACTTTAAGCGAGAAATCCTTAAAGTGGTGTATTTCATTTCAGCAAAGGTAATACATTTTCTCTTTATTGGTTTATTTTTTAAAGATTGATGTTGTTTAATTTTTGTTGGGTGATGAATAATGTAAAGTTTATTTTTGTTATTTGTCCTGTGGTGACTCCTATAACAATATGTGGTGACCCAAAGTGAAATTTTTACAGACACACATTTATAGAATTCCATTTTGCTATTTCATGTTAGGGGTTATTTGGTGGGTATGTCTTTCATTGTTATTGTAGTATTTTATTTGATAGTAGTATGTTATGATACACAAAGAAGAGGAATTAGTTAGAATTAGAATAATCATGAGTTAATTACTTGATATGCTAGTTAGATATAAATAAGAAAGAAGGACAAGGGGAAAGACAGTTTGTGGAACATATGATGAGTACTATGGAGAAGTGGATCAATGAAGAAGGGAATGCATCAATAAAGAAAGTGAAGACTATGTGTTGTAATGATCTTTTTCTTGATAACCCAATTATAGAGCTAACCAGTAGGAAAGTTGAAGGTGGAGATGCAACCAATCATCATTTTTTTTCAAATTCAAATTTACATAATATGCATAAGAATTCATTGTTGGGTCTAGATTTGATAATGAAGGTGGCTAGAACATCAATGACATTCTACCATAATATTAATTGTTGAATGATATGTTTTTTTATTATATGTATTAATTGTTGAATTAATATGTTTTGTATGATATAATGATAACTAAGGAAAGTAGAAAGGAGCTTGGTAGAATAAAGACAAAAGTCATTAATTTGTTTCGCCAAGCGAAGGAGCAGGAGATTGCAGGAGATTGTCATCACCAGCCTGGAGAAGGAGATGAAGGAAAGAAAAAATTCAAAATATAACATGTGGGGTGAATAGAAGGTGACAAAGTTGTTCGTCGTTGAGGCACTTTGTTTATTTTTATTTTTTTAAAGTTTTTCTCTATTGTTTGTGTACAAAAATAGAGGTTAACCAAATGTAACTAATGTTATAGTTTTTTTTTTTTTTTTTTTTTTTTTTTAAATTTTTTTTATATTTTTTTTTTTTTATTTTTTTTTTTTTTATCTTTTATACTTTTTATTTTTTTGTTTTTCTTTACATGACTTTTCTTTGCAATCAATAAAGTATGAAGAGAGCCTTTTAAACCAGCTCAATGCTCTCCCCTTTAGTGAAGTTGGGAAAAAATCGGCATAAAACAACATTATTCGAGGTATACAAACTCATATGAGTAGTGTATATGTCCATGTGCTCATCAGGGTCGGTTGTTCCGTCGTAGCGATCAATATTAAGTCCCTTCCACATGAAGGGAAGTTGCGCCTCCATCACATAGTTAGTGAAAGTGTGTCTTCTTGTTATATCTAGAGAGTCTCGGTCGTATAAACTGACTTGTTGAGTCGGGACTCCTCCAAGGACGAATAGGTGTAGGATCCTCCAAGGACTTAACAAGTAGGGTTGTATGGGATGTCCCAACATGATGATCGGGCTCTAAAGATGGAGCTCCCACAATCAACTTCTTTTTCATCTCCTCATTCTCCTTTCAAAGAGCTTGTATTTCCTCCTCATTCTTCTTTTTCATTTCGTCCATCTCCCTCTACAGAGGCATCAACAATGTCATCTGCTCAGCATCTAACATCTTTTCACTCACCATGTTCCTTGTTGACACATATGATCTTCTCTTCCTTTAAATTCTCTCGACCCCACGGTGGGCGCCAATTGTTCTCGTACTAAAAGGGACTGAGAGAACTATTACCTCCTTCTTCGGTTGCTCGGTCACCTTCCTCCCATCTTCACCTCACTAAACAACTGCCTCCCTTTTACTCACTCTCGCTACTCCTCCTTCACTCCTTCGTAAACTTTCGGTCGGGATGGTACCTGCAAAAAATACTTCAACACTCAAGTAAGTTCTCGGTATTCGGTGCTCAGTGCAATTAATTTGGTTCTCAAAACTCATGACTATTTATATGATTATTATGAGTCCATTATTATTGGCTTGGATTAGAGTTTAGGTCATAATTAAGAGCACATTATCTAATACTTAACCACTGTTTTAGGCTTGTTAATACTTTGCGGAGTTTAATGGAATTGGTCATGCCGGTCGACATAAACCGAGCACTAAGATCTCCAACCTTCGTCCGTTGCCGACCGGTATTGCATACATTTGGTATAAGTCAATTTATTAAATTTATTTAATTCAAAGACTGTATGGGGATTAGTTTTTGAGAATTTTACAATTTAAAAAAAAATATTTTAAATTTGAATCATTTTTATTTTAAATTGTTTGATTTTTAATATTTTATTTTATAATTTTTTTTTCTTGTTTAAATAACATATTCAATTATCTTTAAATATAAAAATATCAAATAAAAAAAATTACTACTTCAACCATAAAAAATATAAAGAATTAATCACTACAAATTTTAATTAAAATCTACTATTCCATAATTATTATTTGAGAAATTTTTTATAAATATTAATTAATTTTGTGTCATATTAACAGATAAATAATACCAATAATAATAACTAAAAATAATTCATCTTAATATTAATTAAATTTTTTATTTACATTAGTTCAAAAGTAGTCTCATTAATATTGATAAAATAAATTTAACTTATATCGACTGAAAAATAGTAATACTTGTCGAGCAAAATCTAATTAATGTTAATAGAAAAATAACTTCACATGTATGTTAATCAATCTTGGTAAAAAACAACTCCCAATACCATCAATTGAAAATAATATATGTTGATGTTAATTGGAAAATTTATGTTTGATGTAATCTCAAAAATAATATTCATATGAATAAAAAAACCATCTAACTAATGTAGATAGAGAAATAAAACTAACATATATTAGAGAGAAATAAACTTGGTGATAACATCAAAAACACCAAAAATAAAATAAAATTAATCATAATCAATTTTAATCTAAAAGAAATGTTCTCTAATATTAGTGAAAAAAAACTAATGTAGATTATGATGAATTTTAATCTAAAAGAAATGTTCTCCAATATTAGTAAAAAAATATTATAAGTGTATGATACTTTGACCTTAGTCAAACTAACAATATCTTAATAAAATTAAATCGACAATATGTCAATTGAAATCTAGTTGAAAAGTGTATATAAAGAGAAAAGTCGTGAATTTAAGAGATAATGATATTTTTCAAATTTTTAGCTAAAATTTTATAAATTAATTTCTTTTAAGAATTTCTATTAAAATAATTTTGTTTATTATAAGACATTTCAATTTTCTTATGAAAATAAATCATCCTCTACAATTCATTAGGAAAAAAAAAGAGTGAAATCACATGTATGGTAAATTGTAGGAAAGACATGAACAATTTTTTGTGCAAATGATGCAGAGGAGATTGTGTCGTAAATATCTTTTTATTTTATTAAAGATTATACTAAAGTTTTGAATTATTTTGTGTCAACTTATTTACAATGTATACTTTTGGTATATAATTTTTATTAAGAATAATTAACTATGTTTTGAATAGGTAAAATGAAATATATTTGATTTTATTTCTTAAAAAATTAATATTATTATGAAAAAGTATTTTGTTTCTTTAAAATATTTTTTACATTAATTATAAAATAATATGTGAACTCTAATTTATTCTATACTAAGACGATCATGTTGATTTTGGCTTAATCCCAAGTCCTACATCGGTGGGTTCATTGTTTGGGAAGGAGGTTTGAGGGTTATAAATTAAACTCTTCTCCTTCACTGTTAGATATCCCAATTTGTAATATCTTCTCCCATAATAATAAAAGTGAGCTGTTTTTGATGTGCTCAGAGATTAGGCTAAATTGGCCGAACTTCGTTAACAATTTTCTGGTGTGTTTTTTCCTCTTTATTTCTTTTATTATTCCGCTCTGTTTATTCAATATTATTTGTCGGGTAGCTCTGTTAGGGTTCTGTTTTAGTGGGAAAATTACCCGTTTTTCCCAACAAGTGGTATCAAGAGCCGAAGGTTCGCCTTGGGTTGTTTGAAATTATTT
>Ga0123342_1003003_pt1 | contig 27542 bp, 17 predicted proteins | sample Turbeawhitnodule_FD_89960 | JGI IMG/M metagenome (GOLD analysis project Ga0123342, IMG submission 89960) | Root nodule microbial communities of legume samples collected from Mexico - Turtle bean Mexico white nodule | ecosystem: Host-associated > Plants > Roots > Nodule | place: Mexico: Nepantla... | reverse complement strand
TATTCACTAAGGCAATTGATGTCAGATGATGTGGTCGGCTTGTAGCAAAATGAGCTCCAAACTTTTTTACTAAAGTGTTGAAACAATCAATGGATAACGGTGGCAACCGAGTAAACCAACTCATAGCCCCTCCCTTCAAAGTTGTTGGGAATACTCGGCACAAAATGACATCATTCCACGTATACAAACTTATTTGCGTTGTGTATACTGCAATGTGTTCATCAGGATATGTACCTCCATCATATTTCTCCATTGTAAAATTCTTCCAATTTTCGGGCAGTGGGGTTTCTATAATGGCTTCGGAAAATGGATGCCTCTTAACAGATATTCCGACAAAGATACCAGAAGTCTCTGGTATTCTCTTCCTTGTAGTTTCAAATCTTTCCTCATTATGTACCCTTTGGTGGATATGTGTTCTTGGTTGAACAGTTTCAAATGAGGTGTTTAAAATTGTCTCTTCATTCAACTTCCTCTTCATGTGCGCATTCTCCGCCCTTAACATACTTAACTCTTCTTCATTGCTTTTCTTTAGTGTTTCGAACTCTCTTTGTAATTGCATGAGCATAGCCATTGACATGGAATTTTGATTATCTCTCTGCTCCCCAGACTGCTCTCCACCTTGCTCTTCTCTTTGATTTATCTTGTCTTCAACCTTTTTCAGCTACTTCTCGGCCCCACGGTGGGCGCCAAAATGTTCTTACAACAAAGACCAAGAACACTAGAATCAGGTTGACAAGATTAACTCTTATACAAATCTTCCGAACTTGGGCTGGACTCTCTCGGCTTCTCCTCGAGTTGGGCTCTCGGCTTCTTCTCCTCACGGGTGGGTGTGTGTACCTGCAAGGCACTCCGATGCCAAAGTCAGATATAGTTTTATGTTCATCAGATCAATTGAATCCTCCCTACCTCTTGAGTTGAACCTCTATTTACAAGGCTCTCTTATTGGGCTTAAGAGTTACCTGTGTCTTTTCTTTTTACACCTAAAATTTTGAAAACACACACTTGTATATTTGGGCCCATCTTATGGGTTTTGCTATAATCACTAATTTAATTTTACTTATTTACTTTTTATATTTAACCTTTCGACCGACACTTTCGGTACAACCTTTTGGTTGACTTTTCGGCCTAGATAGTTCATTTATGATTAACATATGATTATAATAATGAAATACAATATTAAAAACCAAAGTTAAAAACAACACAACAATAATTTGTGTGTACAATACTTAATCAAATCAAAATTAAATCACAAATAATCTCTATTCCAAAAATTTAAACAAATTATATTCATATTCCTAAACCCTTTTCCACGATTTCAACTTTATTATCACATAATTTCTAAAGATAATATTTATCATAATAATTTCTTTAACAAAATCAATCTAACAAATACAGGTTCAAAAATTTCAATATCAGTAACATTCAAACATTGTTCTATAATTAGAATCAAATTCACTTATAAGTAAAAATAGCTTCTCTTATTTTTGACAATGTTTGTGTTAAAATGCATATATAAACAAAAAAAATCTAAAAAATACCAAACGTTGAGATACTTAAAGAAATATTACCAAAACAACTAAAAACACAGTCAAAAGGAAAAAAAAAGTTCTAAAACAAATAAAGCCTCAAAATACCCATAAATAAAATAAAACAAAATAAAAATATAGATAATTTAGAATAAAATGAATCTACTTGAAATTAAACGATGATAAAACAAAATATGTTATATTATTAGGCTACCTTTAGTTTGTGGGGTGTCTTTGTGGGGGGTGGTCTTAGAAAAATAGAGAACTTGGATATAAAAGAAAAAAACAGGACAAAAAAAAGGAAAAAGAAAAAAAAAACTAAAACACGTGTTATAATTAAAAGATAATTATAAGTGTTTTTGAAAGAGTCACTATCAAAGGCATCCCAATCTGCAATTTGATGGCTAAGATAATGAGCAAAAGAGAGTTATTGCTACCACAAATATAAATAGCGAGTGAAGTTTTTATTTATTATTTAATTAATTTTGGGTATTCATATGTTTCCTCAACATGCCATATTGATATGGTCCCATCCCAATTGTATAACAGAGTGGCATAAACATTATATAGTTATATACTGCAACTACAACTAGAATAAAACCTAGAATTAGTTCTAATCAACATTGTGGACCACACTTAAGAACAAATAAATAAATCCAAAATTTAAATTAAAAAGTTATTTCAACTTTCTTGTAACAAAGTTTTGTTTTTAAACCTAACAAGTCAACCTTTGAAGCTACAAATAATTTCTTTTTCTGGGTCAATTTTTTTACATTTGGGTCAATTTAATTTTAATTTATTTAATTATTCCGAGAGTGTGTCGGATTTTAATTAGGGTTTTTAGAGTTTCACAATTTAATTAGGATGTTTTAAGCTTTAAAGGAGATATTGTTGTCTAATGATATATTATTATTTATAATAATTTCATTTTCTATAATAGTTATTAAAACTCACAATTTAGTTTTTTTTATTATTAATTGATAATATCAAAATTTATAGTTTTAATGTAATTTTTCTATTTTTATCATTTTAAAATTGTCTTTTATTTGTGTAAGGGTTTTCTCATCTTAATACAGATCTTGTATTTGATTATTACTTTATTTATAAAGGAAAAGCTAAAAGGAGCAAACTAATCAGATACATTTATTGTATAGAAAGTATAAAAAAAACACCCTAGTTTTTTGTTAATGAAAGTAAATTATAGTTTTTTTGGTACTACAAATATTTAAAAATGTTTAATATAGTATACACCAACATAATAATAATAATAATAATAATAATAATAATAATAATAATAATAATAATAATAATTTACTTAAATTCAGTGTTTTTAAAAATAAAACTAGGATGTTGCGATAACTTGTTACTGTCATCTCGGATAAAAAGATATTTATTTTTTATTTCAACCAACCCCAACAAAAACTATTATAACCTAGAATTTATATCATTCTTCTTTTGGGAAAATTATGAGCCCTAAAACATTCTAAAAAACAAGTTTTGATAACCACTTTTCAAGAAAACAATAAATCTTGAGTTGGGATTTTGAGAATAGAAATATTTGTGTGTATTTAATGAAGAACAAGAAACCAAAGCTAGATTAAGACCCCAACTCCACAAAAGGTAAGATTGTTATGTATAAGTTGTGATTATGATGTCCGAAAATTGAATTGAAGATAAAAGCTTTAGGACAAATCCTAATCCATTTAGGAGGATAAGATAAAAGCATGGCCACAGGCAGGTTTCATTTGAAGATCCAAATATTAATTCTTATTAGGATGGAATCCCATGAAAGGAACATGCAGAATGGTAAATAGCCATAAAAGTTGATACTGATAAGCATAAGCTACACAAAAATAAACAATTATATAAGCAAAAAAGTTTCTATAATGAGTCATGCATACCCACTAGTTGCATGCAACCAATCAACTTTGTTGCAAGCAATTCAACAACAGTTATGTTATTTTCACCAAACAGTAGCCACAACAGCACATTATAAGCAGGAATTGACCAGTCTTGAAAATCAAGAGCACTTCAATAATAGACCAAATGCAAAGTTGTATAACAAAAGTGTAACAAAGACTAATAAAACTGTTCAGAAACTTGATTATTTGATGGGGATCCTACATATGCATCCCACTCATGTTTCACACTTGATAAATCAAACCTCACTTACAATTTGATCAGAGTTACATATACCATGAGAAAAAGAGAAAAAAAAAAGAAAAAAAGATGGTGACAAGAACCATTGAACCAACACCTTTGCATGCCAGGCATTACAGTGGCAAAGAAAGAAGAAATTCAAAAATTAATAATCTATCATTAAACCGACTAACGACAACGTGCCTCTCTGGAGATGTACTATTACACTATCATGGAACAAATCTTCCTGAGTATATCCCGCAAATCTGATTTTACACCTCAATCCAATTCCAAGAAAGGAACCTAAGTCTTGAAAGATGAAAAAGAGGACCAAAATAAGGATGAAAAAGAAAAAAAAACAAGCCTTACACAAAATCACTTGTAAACTGCTTTGTCTTTGAATATGTATACTTCAAATGAAAGAAGAAAGAACACCGTTAGCTATATATGACGTTTCCTTATGAGCTGTATCTCTTAGGTGATGGAGATGTATGAATTCACAATACCTCATTAATCTTTAACCACTTTTCCTTCATCTACTGCTACCATGACAAATCCAACTATCATATCTCCTAGGCAGCGATTCCTGAAAAAACATCATATATATGTAAGAATCTGCTAAATAGTCAATCCTTTAACAATCATAATCAATGTGCACTGATTCTAGACGAGAATGAATATAAATGAGTAGAAAGATTTGAGTTTTTGGTCTTTTATCATTATAAATTGAACTGCTTCAACAGAATAAGTAACACAGAAATGCAACCCTTCATGTGCCTATTTCATGACAATATAACCATGGACATTCAACTTAGTGTGGTCTATCCAGATATAAGCATCTTTAAGATAATGGTCTAGTTTGGAAAAACATCTCAACAAATACTTGTAGAAAAAGAAAATAAGAAAGTAAAATGAAATTCTTTTTGTAAGTTAAAAATTAATTTATTTGACTTTTATAGAAGCTTTGAGTGTGATCTTTTTTCACATTTAAGCATCTTTAAAGTTCATATCCGGTTTGGATAAACATCTTATTAAGTACTTGTAGGAAAAAATAAGAAGGTAAAATGAAACTTCTCACACTTAACTTGATAGAAAGTCCTTAAGCATATTTCAAGTTAATATGATGGTTCACTTTGGATAAATTTCTTATTAAATACTTATAGGAGAAGAAAAAGGTTTATGGGCTCTCTCACTAAATTCCCCAAAAGTGTTTATTGAAAAATTTATCCAAATTGACCCAACATAACTTACACAAATAAAATCAAAATTCCAATAAAATTTAAATGAAATGATAACGAAACCTACACATAAGTACAGGAAGTTGCAAGGAATAATTCTACTTGGATTGCAGTAAACACTTGTGAGAACGCTCAAGAATCTGAAGATATAAAATTAGAAGACATGCATAACAAAAGTCAGAAACCAAGTATTCAGCATAACTAAAAGAAGGCACTAACAAAGCAACCATGATATCTTTATCAAAGTTAAAGATCTATTTGTCTTGAGCTTAAAAATGGCCGTAAATGAAAATGAGTAAATAAAAATTTCCTTTCCAAACTCCTCCAGAAAAATTCATCTTCTGAAGTATAGAAAACACATAATTGGAAATCAAAAGCCCAAAAAGTATAAACAATAATCTGATTTTCTTTTGGAGACAAGACTGTAGCTTAAAGTCTTACCTCTATTAGGTTGTCTACTAGTAACATTGTAGTTTCCAATATAACCCTCAGAATTCTTTACTGTGTCATCGGAAGCTATACCACCAAGACCATAACCAAATGAACCAGAACCATCAATCTCAGAGACAGCAGAACGCCAAGCAGCGTCGTTGTAAACTGAACCACTGCCAGTACGGTACAAGTCCCCGTACGATCCTTCATAACCACCAGTTGACACATTAAATGTAGAGGCTGGAGTCACACCTGAACTGTTGTTTCTTCCATACCCTGCCCCACCTAGACCAAAGCTGCTATCACCACCTTCATAAATATTATTCCCAGTACCATAACCAGAAGCAGCACCTCCACCCTGGGCTGGAATGGATGGACCCCAGCCTGTGCCACTATTTCCAATTGAAACACCAAAAGCTCCACTTCCAGATCCTAGGAAAGGGCTGGGGCTGATAGGATTACTGGCATTATTGAGGCCTCCATTTCCCCATAAATTACGAGAAGGTGAGTTCATAAGAGAATCACTTCTCCCATTGACCCCACTATAGCCTATAGGAGTGGTATATCTGCCAGAGTTGCCATTGTAGAAAGGATTCAATAGTCGACCATATCCTAGATTGCTCCCATAATTGGAAGTCCCTCCAAAGGTTGGGCTCAATCCTGAATCCAAATTCATTCCCATTCCATAACCAGTGTTGCCAAAGGGAGTAAATCCACTTCTACCACCAGTAAGAGGACTAAACCTACCATCCATCCTCACTCCATATCCTCCTATTGGACTCATACTATAACCCTGAGCATAACTGTTTAGGTAGCTACTGGCCCTATTCAAACCATAGTTATATCCTATCAACGGGCTTCGGTTGGGACCAGGGGAAAGCTCTTTGGGAACTGCCCTCTTGACTTCAACCATCTTACCATTGAGTTCATGAAAAGTTTTATATAGAACTCTATCCACAGCTTCTTCAGAATCATAGGTAATGAAGCCAAAACCTCTTGGCCTCTGGGTATTATGATCATACATAACTACAACATCTGTAATTGTACCAAACTGATCAAAATACTTCTTAAAATCACTTTCAGTGATTGTTGATGGTAAACCTCCAACAAAGATTTTTTTGGTGCGTCCAGGACCAGGAGATGCGTGTGCACTGCCAGACTGCTGCTGCCTATTTATATTGAGCTGATCATCCCTAGGAACAGCTTTCTTTGCTTCAACCTGGAATTCAAGAGATCAGTACATAACAAAATCAGCATGACATTTTCACTTTATTGATTTATAAACTAAAAAGGTTCAAGTTTGATCCAATGTACATACAAAAGTACATAGCCAAAAAGCGAAAATGAGTTTTTAATCATCAATGAAGTCGAAAATTAAAGCATAGGAGACAATGATCTCCTTTATGAACACAAATTTAGCAGCACAGCTAAACACAAAGTATTGACACAATGCCAAGTACATCTACAAAGAAACAACTCACTGTGCGCCCATCAATTATGTGTTTATCCATGATTACTCTTTCTGCAACAGAAGGATCAGCAAAGACAACAAAACCAAAGCCGCGAGCACGACCTGTTACGCGATCCCTCATGATCACAGCCTCTATCACCTCCCCATATTTCCCAAAATATTCCTTAAGCCGTTCCTCATCAGTGTCCCAAGATATTCCCCCAATGAAGAGCTTGCCAAGATCCGATTCCATCTGTTCCAACACCAACCATGAGTAGTTAACAATCAATCACTGATTCCAAATTTCCAATATTGCGATTGAACAAAATTCAAAACAAACACACATTCCGAGTCAAAATTCTCATCTTAAAAGCCACACCAAAGAACAAAAAACCCACAATTCAATAATCCATATCCAAATCACTCAATGATAGCTTAAATTCAAGCCAAGGAACCAATCTAAACGCACAATTTCCCATATTAACAAATAAATCCAACCTTTCCACCAAAGCAAAAACCGATCAGAAATGCAGATGAGAAGAAAAGACTCACCTTATCTCAAAATTCAGACAGAACCCAGCTGTTGCTTCGATCAGAGACGAAGTGGGTTTTGTCAAATTCGATCTAGGAGCATCGGATCTTCCGAGCATCAATCAAAACCCGAACCAGAAAATCTAATCTCACCGCCCCAGCAAGGAAAAAGAACAAGGAACTGGATCAGAGATGGAAATTCAAAAACTTTACGAGAGATCGGTGAAACTTGGACCGACCCAGATGAGAAAAATTTACCATGTGCTGATGACGGTGGAAAAATGATTGGCATGTGAAAAATGCTTCAATGGGAGGAAGGGGAAGGAAGAAAACTGGGAATGGAAACAGAGGATGTGCTCATCATCATCCTCTATCTATTCTCTCTCTTGCTTTTTTTTATTTTTTCTTTTTCTTTTTTTAAAACTCTTGTTCTTGGTTATTCCACTTCCTTAATCTAAATCAAAGGAAAAGGAATTTGTAGCTAAGATGTGGAGGCACATTATATATAAATAGAGAGAGAGAGACTGCAAATCCTCTGGTGCAAGAAAATTTGGAGGAGCCAAGAGATGACACAGAGTTTTATTTACTTTTTTTTTATTATTATTATTTGAAAAGTGTGAATGAATAATCATTAAATCCGTTTCTATAATAAATTGAGAGAAGTTTTTTTTATTTTTTTACTTTTCAGAGAAGTTTTTTTTTCTTCTTTATTGCTATTTTTATAATTAAGAGAAGAATAGATAATATATGCTGTTAAAGTTACAACTTACATTGACAAGAGTTTGAAGATTTTTTTCATTTAGTTGTAAACCGTTACTATTTTCTTAAACTTGTATGTTTTATCGGTAAATATCTCTTGAAATACCAAAATTGACTAAGATTGAATGTTTTTCCACAAAAAAAAATTGTTAATAATACATTTAAAATAATTTCAAATACATTCTTAAAAGATAACTAGTGATATTTTCTACAAAATTTATCAATAAAATTAATGAATTCTTCATATTGATAATATAGTGGGGAAGAAAACTCTTTTTTGCACATATATTTATTGAAAACCGTTTAATATGAAAAATATAATTAAATAAAAAATTATACAAGAGAAATATGTGAGCTTATCACAAATAATAAACATGATTAATATTTTTTTTAAAATTTCGATGTAATAATATTTTGTTTATGAAAATAGATTTTTGATAATTTTTGAACTTTAAAGTACTATTAAATTGGGTTTAGTGCGAGATGAATTATTCTTAAACATACACTAATATTTTTCAAATTTAAAATGACTTTTATATATATTCATATGAAGAGTATTCAAAATATTAAAAATATATCTGACGATGTTTGAATAATTTTATTAAGTTTATTTATACTTCAGTATTGATCGTCTAATTGATGGAGAATTAGAAATGTTAACAGTAAATATTTTTTTATTTTCTTACAAGTATTATTTTTATTTAATCATGTTAACTTAGTTATATATTTTTGTTTATTCTTTTTACTAAATAGAGAGTCTCAAATTTTTTTATGTAATTTTCAAAAATTTCAATTAACAAAATATGTATATTCTAAAATGTGTTTTTAGCATTTCTGAATGATTTTATTTATGCATAAAAATAGAGGTAAAATTTCTCATGGTATGATTAACGAACAAAAATAAACACACAAAAATAATATCGTATCATCTATCTTTCTGTAATTTTTTATTATGTTATTTTATTTTGATAAGTTAAACTTAATATTTATATTGATTTTAATTTTGTATAATATGGATTACGTTTTAAAATTTGAAATTAAAAAAAAACACATCACATGTCAACATGGTTGTGGGTTCCACTTAGCACAAATGTATTTTCACCTTGTCAAACTTAATCTCTCTCCCACATCTCACAATCCAATTATTATAAATAAGAGTAAATATAATTTATGTATACCAAATAAAGGAATTTCACTCATATATTAATACAAGTTATATTAATCATACTAAACTACAATAATGAAAGAATAAAAAAATCAACATATAGAAATCAATTTTAGAAAAAAAAAGTTAATTAATTACTATACTCACTAAATTATATATCATTTTAGAAACTAAAAAAATTCTAAATTAGTTTCTATTGTTGTTAAATAGTTTTTAAATTGGTATCTAAGATGGTATATAATTTACTCTGATACCATATTACAAAGTGGACTTTAAGCCTAACTCAACCTCATAAAACCGATTCATATGGTTGAGGTTTGCACCCACTTATATACAATGAAATGCTCTAATCTCTAGTCGATGTGGGATCTCCAACAACTTTAGCAACTAATTATTTTTTTTTTTCTAAAAATTGGTTTCTATTTCATGATTTTCATGTAGTGTTATATTTGATATCATATATATATAAATCAATTTTTATAATAATTATGTCAATAATGAAATTAAAAATAGTTCTCAATAAATTGATATTAAAAAGTATATAATGTTTACATTGAGGACATATGCATTAAACTATTATATGAGAAATGAAAAAAAAAAAAAACCTTCATTTTTTATATAATTCAAGTAAAGTTGCATTATTAATTAGTTAGAAAACACCTTAGATAAGACTTTTGATATCATTCTTATAAAAGTAAAATCGTATTTACTTGTGATTGAATGATAACACAAAAATCTTTAAATTATTAATTTTGATAAATATATATATAGGTGAATAAATTATTGTTTTCAAATTTTAAATTTGTTAATATGTTAAGATTAATTATAACGTTAATCTTAACATAACCTAGAGTGTTAATTTAGTCAGAATCCTTAAAATGTACTTTTGAAAAGTATAAATATTTTGTCTCATCTCTATTTTTATTGGATGAGTATATTCGTATCATCTTTTTTATTATTTTATATATTAATTAAATAAGTTAAGATAAATTTCAAATAATTATTAAAAAGTTAAAAATAATGAAATATATGATGTAGAAATAAGTTACAAAAACTAAGGACAAAAAAAGTTAATTTTTTTTTTAGTTTATCTAATAAATTAAAAGTGTTTTAAAACAAAAATGGATGAATATTAGGTGAGAGTGAATATTTATGTCTGATATCTAATTTAAAAAATTGAATATTATTTATACTCATATCCATATCCAATCAATGTAAGAATTCTTCATCAAAATAAAGATGAGTTTAGATAATATTTAAAAAAACATATTCATTTGTCATCTTTATTTGAGAATTAAGGGTGAGATGTATTTAAATTATTTATGTTGTTAATTCTTAAATGATGTGAGATTATTATACTTAATCAAATATTTATTAATAGAAGTGTATATGTTGTTTTATACTATGTAGAATTTTTTTTTTATATATCCTCATTCAAGTGATTTTTATATAAATGCGCCTTCTAAATATTTGAAAGTATTAACAAATTTAGTATAAATATTGTTTTCTATAATGGTGTAATTTTTTACACATAAATTAGAGTATATGGAATATATCCTCGTACAAGTTCAAGATAACGAGTGTAAAATATTTTACACGCTCAAAAGTTACAACCAATCTTACTTTAAACGTAATTCAAGTTTATTAAAATTAATAAATTTATCATATATTAATAGGAAATCAAATTTAAATCTCATTCATATTTATAACTATTACATTAGAGGAACTCTTTGTGGTCATACAATAAATTTTTATGTATTAGTAATAACATTAATATTTAATAATAATAGTAAATATATTTATAATTTTATTACTAATATTTAATAGTAATATTAAAAATACTATTAATAATACTAACAATAATATTAATAATAAAAATAATATTATAATTATTATTAATAAATAATAATATTAATATTAATAACAATAGTATTAGTAATAACAATGATAATAGTAATAACAAAAAGTTTCTTTATGAAATTTTTGCCGTATGTAATACTATCTATAGTATAAAATGACCAGTGTATTACTTACTGTTATAATTTGTATATAATACTAAATTTATTGAGGGATAAAAATCTATAAATAATTTGCATATATATGAATATGTGTTCGTGTCTAATAATCTATATATCAAATTAAATTTTTTTATAGTGAAATAAAATATATTGCATTTCATGCTTTATTTTACTTAAATAAAAATTACAACTATGAGAGGAGAGAACTATGAGTTTTAATGTCATTTTTATATACTTTTAATAATCATTAGTAATTTTTATTGAATTTGACTAACAAATATATTGAGTTTTTTTATCTTATCATTGGTGGTTAGGAGTGTTGAAACCAAATTACATTATCCTTATGATAAAAAAAATAACATAATAAAAAACTAAAAATTATATATTTTATTGTAGTTTGATTTTCTAACAATCCAAATTAAGTAATTATGTTTTTAAAGAAAATAATTTATATAAAATAAGTTGATATGAATTGATTGGTGTTTGGAGTGGCGCGGTGCGTGACAAAGCTAAGCGGTGCAGTAGGTGGGTAGTGGTTGTTTGGCTCTGCGGCAGCACAAGGCGTGGCTGCACATCGCAAGTGCAGTGGTTTCTACGTGGCGGCACGTTGGGTTTTTGGCAGCACAAGCAAGTGTGCGTTCGTGAGCGTGGCAGGGTGGCAGCGCTTCCTGGTTGGTGGTGCAGTGCTACGGTTCCACAAGTTTTGATCGCGACGGCTTTCTGTTCCGCTGGAGGCGCGTGAACGGTTTTGGTGTGTTTCTTGGATTCGAAGGGTCACGGGTCTTGGCTTCCAGCTACTTTCTTGGTACTTTCTTGGAATTGGAAGTGGGGTTTTCAGTTTCAAGTGTTGTCTTGGAGGTTCAAGAATGACAGAGTTGTCTCTGGTTTGTTTCTTGAAATATTGGAGTTAACAAGAAGTGGTTTCAATTAAGAAGTCATGTGTTACACAAGGATAAAGGTGCTCAAGTCTTGGATAATATCTTTGATATTTTTTTTCTAGTTACCTACAACTACATCTTGTATCAAGAGAAGAGAGATATGATTGTTGTTCGGGTTGAAAATAAAGATTACTTGACACCTTCAATTTGAGTGTAAGACGTGTCTTATATTTGTCGATGCTGCCATCCGAGATTTTTACTTTATTTTATAGATTCATTTGCATCAGATGGTTTATGCTCGGTGAGTAACGGTGTGTCAAGGTCCACGTTTGATTTAGCTGCGAGGCGGAAAACTCTTCATCCATTGCTTTTTGCCAATTTGGATCAAAGATAGCTTTAGCGTGTGAGGTTGTTTAGTGCCTGTGTTGTTAGCAAGATATCGTGAATTAGAAAGAAAATTATGCATAGAAACCTGGTTCATTCGGCTAATCTTGGGTAGTGGTTGAAGGATTGGATTGGGATCTCATTACGTAGTCTTGAAGCCAAGAAGGTGGAGTTGATGTGCGATTAGATCGTCGAACAGGAATGTCGGCTGGAGAAGGTTCGGTAATGAGTGATAGATTTCCTAGTGTGGAAGAAGGTAAGAAAGTGTTTGCATCTATATCAAATAATTTGTATCTTTTTTTTTATTGTGAGGATAACCAAATATATTGTCCAACGCGCGGATCAATTTTTTGCTTAGATGAAACAACATCAACCAAAAGTAGTTAGTTGAGAAAGTGAAGGTGGGTGCAGCTCAAAATGTGATTTATAAAAGGTGATTTATTTTTTTAGTAGAAGTGATGACAAACAACCCATTCCCCAAAATTCTAATGGTAAATGAGACTGGAATAGAAAGGGAAGTACGTACGTTGACATTCAATACTTAGATTAAATGAAGAATGACATTTTATTGTGCTTAAAAGAAAAAAATAGTTTTGTCTCTTTGGGACAAATACTACCATTATTATGAATGAAAATGAGATTTTTACTGATACGTAGTAATGAAGATGTCAATTGTAGACGCGCAGGAGAAAGATGTCTGATGCACGAGTTTGGTTTGGGAGAGGGACATGTAGTATAAGCATACAAACGAACATGAGATTTAAATTAAAAGAACATCTATATTGTCATTGAATTTAATCCTATAAATGATATGGTACTAGTTGAGCCTGTGAACATTAGATACAATGTGATTGGTTGCTCCACTATCCAAAATTCATGGTTTCGTAGAAGCGATTAAACAACTTTGGCGCAAACAGACCAACTACATCTTTTTCCACCAATATATTTACAAAATGAAATAATTTAAAATAAAAATAATTCAAATTTAATATATTTGATTATTTTATAAATTGTGAAATTTCTATTTAAAAACACGGTAAAGAAATTTAGTTAATAATAACTACTTATTTATAGAAAGCTTTCATTTTAAGAAAACTCACATATTGTATACCTTTATTAGTTTAAGTATTTTGAAATAAATTGTTAAAATAAGTAACAATTTAAATTAAGATATTTTAATTTATCTTAATTCGAATCAATTGACTTAACTTCATACATGTTAGTTATAAACGTGTGAATCAAAGAATGTGTTGTACTCAAATACTCAATTAAACATGCAAACTAAATTCGTGGTTCAATATGCTAAATACATCCTTGGAAAGATAGAGAATTTTAAGTGTTTGATAATATTAATCTACAAGATTACAAATTGGATATTTTTTATTAATAATTTAAGTAATTATAAAATGGATGGTGAAAAAAATATAACTAAACATGTTCGGAATAACTTATGTTAAACAACAACCTTAGATAATGAATGTTGGTGGAGGAATCTGAAATCTTTTTCCTTCTTCATAAGTCAAGTTCTAGTCGTGTATCTACGAGGAATTTGACACTCAATTCAATGTTTGTAGGAGAAAACAAATTGAGAAACAAGAGTTGTATACTTTAAAACTATGAGATTTTCATTGAGATGATGAAGTAATATTTTGTGTGACAAGGAATGGGCGATGCAATTGAGACTATCTTGATTTATGGTATTTCTTATTAAAGAATTGTATTGATGATTCAATACTTCGAGTTGCACAAAGTTTGACACACGAAAAGAAAATTCTTAAAAGTTATAAAAAGTGGTGCCTTATAATTACATAGTTTGCCTTTTAGTGTTGGAATAACATGTTTGTTTTATTTGTTTAATTGAATCCAAATGCCATAATGGGTAATATAAACTTTAATAATATATCATGCAAATTAATCAAATCATCATTATCTCTTCAATAAAAAGAAATCAACAAGAGTTTCAAGCATACATTTGACATTTCTTAAAAGAGATTTGGATCTTTCCTTAAAAGAATAATATCACAAAATATCTAATTTAAAGTGTAATAAAACATATATGCAACTTATATAATATACATATTTATCATATATTTATTTTATATAACCATAATATACAGAACTAACATAAATAAATCATTAAATACAGTTAATTGCAATTCTATAGTTTTTTTCTACACCTATCTCTATGGATTTTCTTTTCATTAATTACATCATAATATTACTATAACTCATTAAATACAAACTAAATTTAAATTAATAAATAATTAGTTATTATATTGACTAGATTATATATTATTTTAAAGATTAAAAAAATTATTACTAGTAGTTTCTATTATTGATAAATAATTTTTAAATTAATATTTAATTAACTACTGAGGTTTTAGCTACCAACTTTATAATTTAAATAATTAATAAAGACTAATTATTTTTTATCTTTAAAATTATTTTCTATTTATTAATTTTATAGTATTGAATTAACATATTATTCTATCAAACATACAATATATATATATATATATATAATCAAGTTCATCAAATATTATACACATCATAAAACACTACAAGAAAATTATTAAATAGAAATTAATTTTAGAGACTAAAATAAATAGTTACTATAAAAAATTATTGGTATATAAGATGGTTTCTATTATTAATAAAAATTTATACATTAGTTTTTAAATTGGTATCTAAGCATTAGCTACCAAGGTTTTAACTACTAACTACTTTATATTTTAAATTAGTCTCTATTAGTCATTTAGTGACTAATTTAAAATCTAAAATATTAGTAGCTAAAACCTTGGTAACTAATTTATATACTAATTTAGAAACCATTTTATAAATTTTTATTAATAATAGAAACCACTTTAGATACTAATAATTTTTTAGTCTCTTGAGATAGTATCTAATTTAGTCAATATAGTAACTAATTATTTTTTATCTCCAAATTTGATTTCTATTTAATGATTTTCTTGTTGAGAAAGATATATAATATAACAATTTCTAAAAAATTGAAATTAAGTTTATTGATATAATAAGCTTCCATCTAGTGTGTTCTTAGAATGATTTATGAATAGGTATAGTCTATTTATGTATCGTTTTTGTTAACATATAAGTTTTGGTCTAGTTCCCCATATTTTGTATTTTCTTTCTTTTTTGTTTTTTAATAATATTTTTTTCATGTGATGGTAGATGATTGTTGTTACTTGAGGTGTCAGCCTAACTGAGATGTCAAGTTGCATAATGATGTCTAAACATCAAAGTTTTTATAAAAAAAATAAAATTATCTAGATGTGGTGACTTCCTAAGAGGAGGAAATTATAAAAATAATAACTTCAAAAAGTTAGAAAAGGCCAAAAAAGAGAATAAAAAATAAAAAATATATAGATTGAAATATAAAATTTTATTTGTAAGGATAATTTAAAATATTAACATTTATTTTTTCTCACATTCATTTTAAACTTTAAAAAGAAATCAGTTCTTACAGTCATAAAAATTGATGATAAATAAATTTACATACTGTGTTTAAGAAAGGATAAAAAGCAAATCAGAAAATGGCAACAAGACAAAAGGAAGAAAAATTGTTTCATTGGTGGGAAATTAAGTTTTGTGCATTCTATCTTTTGTCTTTATAAATTTATGTAAGTTAACGTCATATTCATTGCATTCTTATCCTTCATTTTTTAAAATATAGAATTTTACAACGACAAATTTAATTTAACAAAGGATAAAATATAATGGCAGTCATAAGAAATGAATCAAATATGTAAATAAGTTAAAATATTTCATAAAAAAAATAGAATTAAGATTTTTTTTCAGCATTACATAATAATAATATAATGATACCAAAAGACTCCTTTAACAAAGAGATAATTAAGTTGAAATAATGTAGTCACGTACTTAATAATGCATTAAAATATCGAGATTCGAGATAGATAAAAACATATCCAAAATCTGAACCATGCAATGCATTTTGAACACGTACACCTACAAATGATAACAACAATGCTCTCGGTCTCTGTTACCCCGTCACAGTGCAATTAATTAGTGTGGTAAAATACAGGGAATCGAAAAAAAATTAAGAATATTAATTCTTATATTTATAAATTACTCCTAAAACATATTTACACGAGTCTCTTATTAATAGAAATACTATTCCAATGTAGATTTATAAATATGAATTTTTAAAATTAAAAGAATCATTTATATATAAAATCTCTCTATTTTTTTTAAAATAAAAACTTTTATGTTAGATATTACTATGCAACTTGACATCTAAGCTATGCTGACACATCAAGTAATAACAATCATTTGTCATCATGAAAAAAAATATCATTAAAAAAATAAAAAATATAAAAATATGAAAGACTAGACCAAAACCTATAAGTTAACAAAAACTATATATAGGTAGACTATATCAATTCATAAAAAATTCTAAGAAGAGACTAGATGGTAGCCTATTATACCAATAAAAAGATTCTATATGAATAAATAATAAATTAGTCAACTTATCAGCACATCCTTCCCAAAAAATGAGTAACCCTAAAGTAACAAGACCAGAATATCTCCTAGCAACTACATTGATTTTAATTTTAACCCAGTCAAACTCTTTATTTAATTTTAGAAAATTAGAATTTATATTAAAATAATATTTATAACAGTAAAGAACTCTAATTTATTAATATAAACTATCAATTGAAGAACTGATGGATACACTTTTCAATAAATTCCTAATGGTTATTATTATTTTTTAAGCCAAAAACATATTTTAGGGTTACGGACCCTACAAAATTCCTACTCAATGCATAGCTCTTGTTATTGGTAACGTTTATTAATTATAAGTTTTTTTAACAATTATCAACCTTTATTGTCAACGAGTGTTTAACCTTAACCTTCATTTCGAGTTCAACCTTTATCATCATGAAGACATAGTAGAAAACTTTTTTTCTAGTGATAACGAAAAATAAAAATTTATTATTATAATAATTATTAAATTTCATAAAAAGATAATTAAAAAATAATTTTATTTTATTTTATTATAGATAGTTATTTTTATTAAGTTAATCGATCATGTCGAGAGATTGAAAGAAGATAAAGACAAGTGCAAACATTAATGGAAATATTATGTGGAAAGGCACACACTATTAGTAAGGGACGCGCATGAAAGAGAAATGAATGAGTTAAGTACAAAAATCAATCAATAAAAGATAAGCAAAATGATTAAAATTATGTGATAGGCCCAATATGCCCATTAACAAGTAGTATAAATAGATGAAATATTTAGTTCAATTTTTTAGTTTTTTTAGGAGTTAATTAACATAGATACTTAACATAGCTAGGTGTTCTTGCAGGTACCACCCCAAATACCGAGAGACCAAAAAGTAATTCCAGAACACGAGTGACCGAGAGAAGAGAGACGAACAGAGGAAATGAGGGACGTGAAGGATGAAGTGAAGGTAGATTCTGGAGCCACTCTCTCTCACATAATTAGTACAAGTACATTTTGGCGCCCACCGTGGGACAGAGTGTGAAGTGTTGAGGAAAATGGTAGTCACAAGGGGGAAGAGTCATGTGGAGGAGGAAGAAAGTGGACAGGAGGACTCAACTATGTCTTTGTTCGTTAAGTTGCAGGAGTTGAAGGTGTTGAAGAAGAAGAAGAATGTAGATGAGATGGAAGCATTAAGAGCCGAAAACATATACATGAAACAAAAGCTTAAAGAAGAAAATACTATGCCCTTAAATTCAACACGAGAGTATGTGGATACAAGTACATGACCAAACCCGACAATTGTTAATAGCTTTGAATTATCCCACAAGAGGCCTTGAATAGTGTCTCATGATTTTTATGGAACAACAATAAGAAAACACCCTTTTTCTAAAGGAATTATGGAGGTTTTGTTGCCTGACAATTGGAAGAGTCTAATACTGGAGAAGTATGATGGAAGCACTAATCCCGACGAACATGTTGCGGTGCACATTACTCAAATAAGTTTGTACACTTCGGAGGATGCCATTTTATGTAGAGTATTTTCGGCAATGTTGAAAGGAGTTGCCTTGAGTTGGTTCACAAAATTACCACCTTATTCGATTGATTGTTTTGATAAACTTGTGATGAAATTTGGAGCTCAGTTTGCTACTAGTAGGCCACGTCATCTTACATCTATTGTGTTGGTGAATATTCGGCAGGAGAATGAGGAATCGTCAAGGGCGTTCATGGAAAGATTCAGACGAGTGGCTTTGAGTATTCAGAATTAAGTCCTGAGGTAACCATGCACCATATGGTTACGACACTAAGGCTGAGACCATTCACAAATAGCTTATGTAAGCAGCTTGCAGCTGATCTTGATGAGTTAAGACAAAGAGCGACAAAGTTTATGCAGTTAGAAAAGTTGAGAAGCTTCAAGAGTCAAATGAGGATGGAAGAGGGGGTTGAAAGGAGGGAAAATGATGGAGAAATATGGAAGAAGCTGAAAGATGTGTACAAAGGACCATGATTTACACGATATACTTCTCTCAGTGTTAACCAAACAAAGATATTGGAAGAAACACTTCATACCGAGTTAATTCCTTTACCAAGGAATATTCCTACTCCAAATAATGTTGATCACAACAAGCATCACAAATATAACAAGAATTTTGGCCACAATACAGAAGAATGTGTAGGGCTAAGAGATAAAATTGAAGAATTGATTCAAGTAGGGCATCCCAAACGATATGTACAAAGAAATGAAGGAAGAAGACTTAACTTTAGAGAAGGAGGCATGGAGCGAAGTGAGGGAAGAATTTAGGAGCGAAGAAAGGAGGAAAGCTGAGGAGAAGGAAGGGAGAGAAGTCATGAACCACAAAGGAGATATTTTAATGATGAAATGAGGAATAGAGGATGAAGTCCTAGGTCGAAAAAGGGGAGAAGTCCAGTGAAACTGATAAGGGGAGTAATCAATACCATTTCAAGAGGATTTGTTAGGGGAGGAGTTTCATCATCATCAAGGAAGAGGCATGTAAGATGTATGGATGTTTGAACTCGGTATTTGATGTTTGAACTTACCCTGATTTTGATGTATGGATTAGATGTTACTCTCTAGTAGGGGCATACTTAATGAGTCTTCTGGAAGATGATGGATTCATGTGTAGTTAGTGTGATTGAAACGAAATCAAAGTACTATGGATTGAAATGAAATCCAATGATTGTGATTGAAAATAGATCCATGTGTGGTCTATATAAATGATGAAATTGATATTGAAATTTGATGACATTTAAAGAAATATTTATAAATGATTAGTCTTATTGGTTGTTTTTGCATAAATTAAGTATGTTATGCAATTTCTTTTCATTAGCTTACCCATATTTTTCTTGTTGTGTTGTGAAATGCGATGATCGTACTACGTACACAATAGATAATCATAGAGGTGTACGAGGGTCTGGAGGACTTTACGATGTTATTTTGAACATTATATTATAAATATTTGTATTTCTATAAGTCATAATCTTCTAATAGGAATGTTTTGAAAAACTTTAAACTTCTATATAAACATGTAAAACTTGTATTTTTTGGGTGTTATAATTTTAATATCTTGTCTTTATCTAAAAATATGTCATTTCTTAATTTATTTTAATTTTAAATATAAATATTATAAAATAAAATATGTAATAATTACACTAAGAGCTTAAAATTAATTAAAATTTAAAATTAGAAATACCTCATCAAAATATATTTTTATCAATAAAACATATTTTTAATAAAAATATCTTTTGATTATGTTACTTACATTTATAAATTACTTTAAGATAACTTCATATGTTTATAAAACTATTTACATTTTTTTTAATAAAAATATATTTAAATCTAAAACATAATGTTTAAATTAATGATGAAGGTTTTAGTGATGAATCACAATAGGATGAAGTTGAGCTTTCAGCTTTTTATTGATATGTCATCTATCCAGTAATAATTAATGTATTGGTTAAAGTCTCTATTCCAACTTTCCAAAATCAACCAAAAAACAAAATGAATTTAATGACCAAACTTGCATGCCCTAGATTATGCTACCAATATATGAAAAAGCCCTTTATGGATCGATTTAACTCTCAGAATAATAAGCAAATGCAGTTCCTTGTACACTTAAACTTTGTGCAAAATGATTTTAATTTAATATTATCATGATGAAAACCAAGACATTGAACAATTCAAACCATTGGATTTGTCTTTTTAAAGTGTAAAAATCTATATTTTTAAAGATAAAATATTGTTTATAAATTAACATTTTTTATTTATTTTAGTAGTAGGGATTTTATCACAATTTAGTAAAAACTATTGTTGCACTTTATTTCTATAATTTAATTATTAACATGTGTAATATAAGATAGACATCGATGTTAAATATACAATAAAAAAATTTGTATGAAGTTTGTATGTATAAAATAATATATGTTAAAAATAATATATCACTACAAACCTAGTCTAGTACATATTAATCCCTCGCATGCAATCTAAACAAAAAATGAAACTTGAGATTATTAAGGAAATTTTGATTGGTTAAATTCATCCTCTTCTGTCAACCATCTCACTAACAAATCTCTGATGGAGAAAAGTATGAGAATAAACTCCAGAAACTTAAAAGAGAAGTTAGAGAGAGTTTAGAGATAAATAGTGTAAAGAGATAATGATGTTTAGAAAAAAAATAACTATTTAATTAAAATTATAATTTATATACCCAACATAAAATAAAATGTTAACTCTTTATTTTATTTTTTTAAAATATCTCTATTAAACATATATAACTATCTTAGATTATATCTCAAAATATATCACTCTTTATAAAAATTTTAATATAAACACAAAAATTTAAAAAAACAGAACATTCAAACTAAACTCATCTCATCTTTTAGCTACTCACGGAGGAGCTTTATTACCTACAACTTCATTTGTCATGTGTAAATACATGATCATCATAGATAAAGAAAACAAAACACAACAAACAATAGGGTAAGCTAGCTATAAAAAAATTCTACATAATTTCAATTTCAATTTAACAAATACAAGTCATCAAGTCTCATACAATTTCTCAAACCATAAAGTGTTTGTCATAAATTATCATTCACATTTCTCATGTCAGATTTCTACTGACCAACATATTCAAACAACTGACTTTACTTTCGAGGAACTAGTGCATTGACTTAGACTTAGAGATTTATATATGTCATACAATCTCATTGTGAAATCCACACAGCTATGCGCATAAATAGTCTCGACATCGTCTCTCCTAGTATGAGATGGTTAACTCATAACATGTCAAATTAGTTATCTTTCCAACAACTTACCAATCCATATGAACTTTCATCGACTCTCACCACCTGAATAACTTTATCTATATAATTCCACTATATCATTTGAGTCAGAATACCTCCTTATAGGCGAATCCTTAGTCAATACACATCCTAAACAATCTTAACACGGTATTTTCATTCCTTAAAACATAGAATTTCAAAACACACAATAATTCATTCAATAATCAATTAAATATCTAATTAAAGGATTTTTCAATTAAATATACATAAAATAAAATTTTACATAAGTCACAAGTAAAAACTATAAAATAGAAATAAACCATTTTTTTAAAAGCAAGTATAAAAATTTCAATTTTAAGATTTTTTTAGGGCTACCTTAAGCGAAAATCACCTCACTTGAGTGATAATGGGTCTCGCTCAAGCGAAAATTTTCTTGCTTGAGCGAGATTGAACATGAGAGCACCTAGAATTTCATCCCAGATCTCGTCTGAGTGAGATTTCTTCTTGTTTTAGTGAAAACGGATCCAATAGCACCTAATTTTTCATTCTATTATAGATTGAGCAAGATATATGCAGAAAAATCTACATAAACATGTTATATTTTCGAACCAAAATTAAATATCACAACAAATTTAAATAATAACAATCATATTTTCTATCTTTAGAATAATATCACAACAAATTTAAATAATAACAATAATATATTTTATCTTCAGAATAATATCACAACAGATTAAATAATAACAATCATATATTTTATCTTCAGAATAATATCACACCAAGTTTAAAAAAATTAACAATCATATATTTTATCTTCATGCGTCAATGAGTCTATAAGGAATAAAAACCATTTGAATAAAAAATCTTTATCAATCAATATTTCATTAGTTTTTCCCAAACTAGCTTCATGTAACTAAAAGATAAAGAATCTTTGATATCTTGCTAAAACGTAACAACCATTTTCGTGATTACCTCACATCAGATTTGTATCCAATTAAGATCATATCGGTCATATTACCGATATAACCCATAGCCCCCTAGCCTCGAGTCGAGTGAGCAAGGGGATGAGTCTATAGTCAATGTTCACATGAAAAAAAAAACATTTGCATTATAGAAGCGATTTTGCACATGGCTCAAGGCACTATATGACAAGACATGGGTTTGTCAATTATAAAGGCAGTCTGATCGTAATCATCTACCAAGTTAGTTCGATTGACAATCAAGTTGTTTACTAGGCTCCCGCCAAGCTTTCACCAAACTTTCGTTAAGTTTTTACTTGCTTCGAAGGGATTCCATTCAAATGGTTGGGTGTAGCTTAATTGATATCTTGTGAAATAAGCTTGACCTGAAGCATCAATCAAATAGATCCATCGTGAATCATTATAGTAATTTTTTTATAGCAGATATTGTCCATACCTTGGTTGGGTGGAGCTTAATTGATACCTTGTGAAATAAACTTGACCTGAAGCATCAATCAAACAAATTCATCGTAAATCGTTAGTAAATTTTTTGTAACAGTTATTGCCCATACCTTGGTTGGCCGAAGTAGTCCGATTGTGGCTATCGTTGGCCAAGATGGTCCAAACATAGTATTCGGCCAAGTTGGTCCGCTCGTAGAAACCATGATGGGCAAGTTGGTCCAATCTTAGGATTAAGTCAAGTAGGTCTGTTTGTAAAAATCGTTGATGGTTGAGTTGCCCGATCTTAGAATTGGACAAAGTCAGTCCATTTGTAGAAACCATGACGACCGAGTTGGTCCGATAATAAAATTTGGCCAAATAGGTCTGTTTGTAGAAATCATTGAAGTTGGTCTGATCTTAGAATTCGGCCAAGTCGGTTCGTTTGTAGAAACGGTTGACAACCGAGTTGGTCCGATCTTAGCATTCGCCAAATCAGTTCATTTGTAGATACCTTTGATGACTGAGTTGGTTCGATCTTAAGATTGAACCAAGTCAATCCATTTGTAGAATCCGTTGACAATCAAGTTGATCCGATTTTAGAATTCGACAACTCAGTCTCTGTGTAAAAATCATTAGCAAGCAAATTGTTCCGATCATAGAATTCGTTCAATTGTAGAAACCTTTAAAAAACTTTAATGGAATATCTTAATTATTAAGCTTAACTTATTTTAATCCTAATATTTTAAAGATAAGTGTAAAAAAAAAACAAGAATATCATTATTTATCATTTAGTACTAATTAATCCACTTGATATAAAACATCATCTATCCAATACACGCATCTCGTTTACATAAAAAAAAACTATAAAATGTAAAAACATGTGCAACCTAATTATTGCCCCTTAATAATGAGTAATTTATGTATATATGTGGCCAGCAATTTACAATCTTTAAAGATGTCTTAGCTATGTAATTTGGTTTTTGTCTTTTTGTGTGAGTATCATATTGCTCCATGTGCCCATACTGATAAATGCATGTTCCACCATCAAATGAGTTACTAGTAACTACCTTTTTTTTCACTTTAATGAACTGCTTAAGTGATTAATCTTTTGATTATAGTATAATAATGAGACTTTATTCTGTTTTTGATAATTCTCCCTTATGGGTTTGGAATCTATCATGTCTTTATCACTAACCACATGAGAGTGGAGAATACCCTTTTACCCATTTTAATTCCTTTTTGTAATGAAATGTGTGTTTCACTCGTCAAAATTGCTTTTAAATCGAGTCTAAAAATTAATACATGAGAGATAAAAAAAATAGAGAATATTTTTTTTAATATGGACGGCTAAAAAGAGTTTTGAGCTAACATATTTAAGAAACTTAATTAAATAATAATAATTGTGTCAAATAATATTTAAAAGAATAAAAATTGAATAAGTTCTTTATATTAAATTTTTACATCACATTTAATTAAAGTTAGGTTTTCAAAACCATTTACTTATTATCATTTGAATGGAAAATTTAATAAAATATAAATAAATTACAAAAAAATATTAGAATGCATTTACAATATTGCTACTTTATTAGGTCAGTTATGCAAATAATATAGAGACCATTTGTATACAAAATTTAGTAAGTTTATAGTATTGGTGAAAATAAGAAGGAAAAATCATTAATATTTTCAACATGTTTTACTAATATTTTTCTCTAGGTAAGTAATTAATTAAAAAAAATGCAGATTGTGTTACTGTATTCATTCTGATTTTTCACTTTGTGTGAATAAAATAACACTTGTAATTCCATTTTCTAAGAGTTAAGAGATAATAATGAGTGGATAATAACTTTAATCTTTATCTATCTGTATTGATATCTATTATTCATATTCGTATTTATTACATGTAACTTTACTAAAACTTTTATTAAATAAATATTAATTTTAAAAATAAAAAATAACTATACATTATATTAACTAAATTAAATATTATTTTAGAAACTAAAAAAATATTAATATCAATTTTTATTATTAATAAATAGTTTTTAAAATTAATATTTAATTAGTTATTAAAATTTTAGCTATTAATTAATATATAATATAAATAAAGATAAAAATAATTTAAAAGTAAAAATAATAATAATAATAACAATATACAATTAGAATTTGTCATTATATATACGAAGTTCGTTATATTAAACAGAAAATAACAAAAATCAATCTGATCTAGGACAAATTGAGATGAAAAAGAAGAATATCAAATGTATGTTAAAATAAAACCCAAAATGAAATTTTCATTCCTAAAACAACTTTTTTTTATGTAAATGCATTCTTCTTTTAATTTTACTTTTAGAAAAGGTAAATCAGATTATTGATTTGACAGAATTTAAAGAAGTCACAGATTACTGGGAATAAAAATCTTGAGATGTTTCTGCAAATATTTTCTGAGAGTCAAGTAAAGTGAAGTTGTCCCAAGTGACATGTTGTTGACTTTTCTTCAAGAACACAAAGTAAATTCTTCCTCTTGAAAACAATGATAAAGAATTTACATTTTACCTTTTCTTTTTCTTTCTCTTTTGGTGTTTCAAATAATGAACATCTCCAAGTTAAAGACAAATTCCCATAAAAGGCAAATTTATTCTTAGAACCCTAGCTGTGAACCGTTAAAATATTAATTTGATGAAATTCTGTACTAACGGCTAGAAGTTCCATCTATTCACATACATAATGAGTATTTTATGTTTTTTTTTAAAGATGAGAAAAACTTTGGGACCGTTCCTTTATACCGTCATATTTCGTAATTGAAAATATAGAAATGAAAAGTTTGCTAAGAAAATAGATAATAAGATATTGAGCCACTCTCAAATAAACATATCCTAATTCATTGTATAACGATCATAATGAATAATGAAGGTAAAGATTTAAAGAATTATTTAAGAATACTTAGTTTTGAATTTCATCACACATATTTATTTATGACGTATATATAGAAAACAAAAAATAACTATGTAAAAAGAAAAGAAAGAAAACACACGGTATTTTTCCATCTCTTCCTTCTCTCTTCATTTATTTCTCACTTCATATCTCATCTATTTTAGAATTTGGTCGTACCACGTTGTAGTTGAGGAGTTAAGGAACATTTATACCCAAACAGATTCTCAAATAAAGTAAGTTCATATTTGTTCTAAATATAATTTATTATCTATTTTTTCTTATGATTTAGTCATCAATCTTGGTAGGGTCAGTTGAGATCTCTTAACTTATTCTACTATATACTGAATTCTTGTTCTATTTGGATAACTTGCATCAAACCCTTATATTTTGAAGCTTATCAATACTAAGAGGCTCAAATTCTAGAGGTTGCTTGAAAAACAGACAATTAAGGTAAAGGAAGCTAACTTTAACTTTCAATAGTAAGTACCCTAGGCTAGAAAATTTGGATATGGAGGGGATGTGGTCCCAATATTCAATTTCTCTTGCAGTTATGTTTATTTATATATTGTTTTTTTTGTTTATATATTATTTAAACTTGTAGAAATATTAGATTTTGATGGTTTAGTATTTAAGTGTTGTTTTTTATGTTAAATAGACATTTGAAGATTGTGGATTATGTTTTAAATGATACTGTATGATGAAAATTGTATGGGATTGAAGTCATGTATTTGAGATAATGCATGGACCTATATTTGCTTGTGTATTAAGTATTGATGCATACATGGTAACAAAGATCTCCTAGCTTCACTAATGATTCAAGTCACACAGACTAAGATATTAGGTGGTGAGAAGCTGATGGGGGAGTCCATGCACACCGTGACATATGAGATGCACGACTTGGATTGTATTGAATTTACCTTGATCCTTTCTCTTGGATTCGCTGGTAATTTAAGTTTTGGTATTGGATAAGGTGTTAGTCTCTGGTAGGACTTACTTGATACGGATCTTCCGAAAGGCTTCAATAGTTATTAAGTTTGTCAAATATCCTGGATGTGTAGATCCATGTTGGATCTATGTGATTGCTTTATGTTGGGATTTGAAAAAGATTGAACAATTGAGAAATTGATCAATGTAATTTTGTTTTCTCTTTTGATTTAATTGTATATATTATAAAATTTTATTTTCACTAGCTTACTGTACTGGTAGGCACCGGATGAACGCGCGTGGCCGACCGGCCTTATACACTAAATGGAAACGAAAGCACGTGGCCGACCGGCCGTATACACACTAAATGTAAGGGCATTTATGTGACAAGCTAAGGTGGTTAAGATACACCTCCGAAGAATAAGGAATATGCGTTTAGAGAAGATATGTTCCCCGGGTATTCCGGAGCACGACTGACAAGACATAT
>Ga0123342_1003002_pt1 | contig 27545 bp, 8 predicted proteins | sample Turbeawhitnodule_FD_89960 | JGI IMG/M metagenome (GOLD analysis project Ga0123342, IMG submission 89960) | Root nodule microbial communities of legume samples collected from Mexico - Turtle bean Mexico white nodule | ecosystem: Host-associated > Plants > Roots > Nodule | place: Mexico: Nepantla... | reverse complement strand
TATCGTTTATTTTTTTTTTCTAATTTTCTTTATTATTTTTTTTCTATTGTTAAAAAGATAAAACATATATTTCTCTTCCCCCTTCTTTTTTTTTTTTTTTTTCTGGAGCTTTACACATTTGTTTGAGTTTCATGGGATGTGACATCCTTGCTAATGAAGCATCTAGCTTCCCTGAGTTCCAACTTTCAAAACTAGTACCCCGTTACTCCTTTAGCGTATTCAATGAAGGTACCTCTCTGTTTATGTTTCTAGTTTATCTGTCTCAACATGTGCAAATGTTAAGGCGTCAAATACCTTCAAATTATTATAATTTGTTGCTCACTCAACACCTCTATGATAGTCTTACAATTTAGAGCAGGCAATGGAATTTTGTTCATAAGATAAATCGTAGTGCTTTGTAGTTTTCCATAGAAAGACATAGGCAAACCAATTCTTAATAACACGCACTTTACACGTTCCAAAATAATTATGTCCATCTTCTCAATAAGACCATTTGTTGAGGTGTATCGACAACCATCTTATGTCTCCTTTTATACCTTTTTTTTTAAAAAAAAAAACTCATTAAAGTATTCTAACACAAATTTTAATCCACTTTCAGTTTTTAGCATTTTAAGTTTGGTCCCATGTTGACTACCGATCATGGTTTATCACTCCTTAAGCCTTTCAATCTTAGTCTTACTTTTTCAAGATTAAATCAACATCATCGACGAGTAATCGTCTATAATAGTAAGGAAATAAGACTTTCCACCATAAGTTTAAGCTCATCTTCGACCCATAGGTCTGCATGAGCATACTTCAATGGTTTGCTAGACACATCCTTACTAATCTCAAACTTCAATCTATGAAACTTTCCAATATACAACAATCACAAAACCTCAACTCTTCCAACCTATCACTTATGAGCAGGTTTTGTTTGCTCAATTCCATCAAACCTCTCTCACTAATGTGTCCTAGCTTCAGATGTCACAACTTCGTCTTATCTTACATCGTTTGACTAGCCACAACGCATGCACAATCACGGTTGAATCGTCTAATATGTAAAGACCTTTATTTCTCACTCCTTAACAACTATAGACACTCCTTTCAAAATATTTATAGTACCTTGTTTAGTGTTGGTTGACAAACCCATAAGATCAAACATTCTAATTGACAAAAGATTTCTCTTGAGATTTGGAACATACCTCACATCTTGCAACAACAACTCTTGGTTGTCAAACATACCAATCTGATTGACCTATGACATGCACCTTGTAGGCTTAATTGTTCTCCAGAAAAACTACACCTCCTTTTTCTAGTTCTTAGGTTTCAAAGAAGTCCTTCATTAGACATGTGATAAGTGCATCTTAAGTCCATGACCCAACTCCTATGTATGTGTATTTAACATAGACACCATCAATACTTCAACATACTCATAACTATGAGACGCTACTGCAAGATCAACAAATTCTCTTTTGAAATGAGAATTTTTACCTTTCTCACTCTTATTCTCCAGACATTTTGCCTTGTAAAACCTCTCTTATGGCAATTGCAACACTCAAATCTTTTTGACGTATCATCAGATAAATATTTTGATATATTCCCTTTCATCTCCTTCTTTTTCTTACCCTTTGACTTTGAGACATTCTACTCAACCTATTATCATTTGTCTTAGAGTTTTGAAGCTTCTTAGTTTAAATGCATCTCCCTTAGAGTAATGGTTTGTTCTTTCCTGAACAACAAAACATCTTTAAAATGCTCAAATATCTTAGATAAAGACATTAAAAATCAAAACAACATTATCTTCATTCTTAAGCATCACTTCCATCTTGATTCTCAATAATATGACCATAAAACTTCTTGATGTCAAACCTAGTAAACACAAACGTGACATTTTTTTGACTTTCTTCCTTTTATCTCCACAAATAATGTCAATTATAAAAATTAAATAACAATAGAAAAATACAATAACGAAGAAAACAACATTATTAAACTGAAACTTCCTAGTTTATTTATCAAATACAATGTATCTAGCATATAAATAAAGTTTTTTATATAAAAAATTAAAATAAAATAATAGAAAATCATTTATACAGTTAATGGAAAATATCTTTTTACACATTTTATAATAATTTACACATATCTACACAAAATTATCCAGTATTTATACCTTATAAGTGAGATGGATATAGATATCTGTTGATGTTTCATCTACATGATTTGAATGTATCTAGCATATAAAGTTTTTTATATAAAAAAATAAATTAAAATAATAGAAAATCATTTATACAGTTAATTGAAAATATCTTTTTACACATTTTATAATTATTTACACATATCTACACAAAATTACCCAGTATTTATATAAGTGAGATGGATATAGATATCTGTTGATGTTTCTAAATATAAATTGCATCTACATGATTTGAAACATGTAAGCTTCTTATAAGCATCCAACCTAACCTAATTACCTTTTTTTATGGATTGGTTTGAATTCTATTTAATACACGAATCCACTAATAAATTTCTGGATTTCAAATAAATGAATTTAATTCAATCCAATCCCTTTATACAATATAAATAAATAGTAAATCTATTATCTGTTTAATAATTATATATATATAGAAAACAATATCATACGTGGTTATATGAAAATTATAAATAAATATTTCATACCAGATAAATTTTTCATTCTTTACCTTGTATTTGGGCTGTAAGCTGTAAAATAGATTTATAACTATTATTTTAATATATTTTTTTTATCATATTTATACTTTAATTACTATTCCTAACTTATAAACAATAGAAAGAATACATTGGTTTTGAGATTTGTTTGGTTAAAAGTTAAAAAAAATTATAGTATTTTATTTAATTATTTAAAATACTCAATACAATCCTATCTAATTCAATTATAAAGTTAGATCAGATTAAGTTAGAAAATATAAAATAAAAACAAATCCAACTTAATCTAAATATTAGGTAAAAAATGGTGATCTCTCTGGCATGCTTCATATCAATGTTAAGCCTCATGTTTCTCACAATACAATCTTTTAATTATTATTATTATTATTATTTTGTTATTATCCTTTTTCTTTCTCTGCATATAAAAAATTGAAAATAAGTTTATTCATCAAAGAAAGCCAGTGAATGTTTATTATACAGTGTATACTGATGACGGTGTGGTAGTGATGCATAGGGGTACCAGGTAAACTCCATTTTCTCCCTGTTAGAGACAAAATCACGTGACCTTCCACAATTAACACAAAAAATCACGTGATCTCCCACAAAAATCATGTGACAATCCAATTGGTTAATCAATCAATGACTCACCAACAATCTTAGGAAAAAGAAAACACACTGTGATGCCAGATACTCCACTGCACCTTCTTCAGGGTTTTTTTAAATCCTACCTTTATTACATGTATTCTTTAAAAGAAACTTTTAAAAATTATTATAATAATTATTATCCTTATTTTCTTATAAAAGAAAAATATTCTTTAATAGAAGAAAAATAAAAAGATGATGGAATTTCTTTTATGATGTTTAATAAAAGATTGTGACGTAAAATATAATTATTTAGAACTATTTATAAGCTACTATATTATTGTTTCCAGACTAAGACGTCCCAACGCCTACAATAGCCAAATCAAATAAAAAAAAGTGTGTTTCTTTAATACTCTTCTTAGTGTGATTATTTAGTTTGAAATTAAGATTTATTTATGAATATTGATATTTTTTATTTAATTGGAATTTTCTTTTATAATTTAAAATATAATAAATAGTCGTACAGTAAGTATGGATATATTCCATTTTTAAGTATAATAAAAAAAATATAATTTCAATAAAAAAAATTAGGTGTGTTAATTTTGTTTGATATTCACTAATAGTTAAAGTAATTGAATACATATTTGGTTTCTAGAAATTGTCACTTGTATTTATTAAAGAAGGTAAAGAAGGTGAGAAGTGAAAAAAATAACACACAAATCTTACATGATTTGATTGATAATAATAGTGTATGTTAATATATTTAAAATGTTTAGCATCTAGAGTTTAGGGTTTGAAATAAAATTTAAAAAATAAATTTATGTAAAAAATAATATATAAATTAAAGTTAAAATATATTTTAAAATTAAAAAAAAATCTAATTTTTTTATAAATAAAATTATATGTCAAAATAAAATATAGTAAATTCAAATAGAAATAGAAATAGAAATTAAAATTAAAATAAATTTAAATTTAAAATAAAAATATAAATATAAATTTTCAAAATATTTCAAACAAGAATTATATTTCAAAATAAAATATATTAAAGTAAATTAGATAATAAAATATTAAATTTAAATTATTTATTATATTTAAAATATAATTAATAATAATAATATATTATATTAAAAATTCATAAATAATCCATTATTAATCTACATACATAATCGATGATGTAAAAACACAGTGGATTATGATCAATTTTCCTGCAAATCTCCTCTAAATAAAAAAATAAATAAATGATATTACAGTATTCTTTTTATATTTTTAATATTTTATATTTTCTTTTTTGATTTTTTTTTTCATGAACAGTATTTATATGTTTTTTGGGAAATAAATAATTTTTTTCCTCTCTTTTTCTTCAACCTATCAATCCAACCAAAGCATAATGAGAAAAGTTTCAACAGTAACTTAAGTAGGAATTTGACTTTTTATTGAATGTGAATTAAGGACAGGTACAAATTCAGGATATTTGCAACAAAGTACTGATGAAGTTAAAAAAAAGGTTTCATTAATATGAGGCAAATATATTCCTTCACTCCTTGAAAAGATTATCTGTATGGAATTATTCAATTTAATATAATACCAATTTTTAATTAGATTGAAATAATATATATATATATATATATATATATATATATTCAAACTTTATAGTTAAATATACTGTGATTCTTAGTTAAAAACAGTGTTTTGATTTTTTTAAGTTTTACTTTATTTTTCTTTTTATTCAAGTTCTATAATTTTATTTTAATCTGTGCCTTTTTTATTAATCATGGCAAATTTTTACTGTTAAAAATTATATTTTTATTCATTAAAACAATTTTTGTTTATTCTAGGGATTCTGAATCCACAATACATAGAATGGTCTAAAACTCTTTTTGAAACTCTTAAAAGAACTATTTAGTATTAGTATTTCTAATTGTAAAGAGGGTTTCGTATTTGATGAAGTGACAAATTAAAATTATAAATGAAAAAGTAAAATTAAAACCAAACTTTGTTAGAAAAAGAATTCACACCTAATTCTTTTTTACAAAATTAGTATTTAAGTCAAAATTGTACTTATTTATCTGTTTTTAATTATTTTTAAACCCTGAATTGATCTTATTTTTAATTAATATAAAATTTTGAAGAAACTTTAAATACTTATTAATTTGTCAAATTTTTTTCAAAGCTCAATAATAGGACTGAAGAAAATCTAATTATTTCTCATCTGATATTATAACATGCATAATTTGATTTCAGATGAATTATTTTAGGAGAGCTTCAGTTTGATATAATTTAATTAGGTTGATCTCTAAGTACTTAGGTTAAAAAATTTGTAGATGTTATTTAGTTAATTTTTACGAAAGGGGGTGATGAATTCCTTCTTATAAGATGAATTTTTGGCCTTTGTTAAATAATTGTGAAGAACTTAGCCAGCAAGCCAACTTGAGAGAAAGGAAGGTCCACCATACGCGGTTTGAGTGCTCATTTTTTTTCATGTAATAATAATAATAATAACTTAACCTAATTTGTGCACCAGCCTTTTTAGAACATAAACATTTACTCTAGAGAACCAACATGTTGTGACGAACTAAAAGCATTCTTGGCATTTCTTTTCTAAGTTCCTGGAGCAACTGGTTAAAAGAGAAAAGAAAAGAAAAGAAAAGAGAAAGATAACAAAATTAACAACACATTCTTTTTGGTGCACCAATACGTGTTGATTGCATCTTTATTGATTATTACGTCTTCTTTTTTTCCTTCACTCAAATTGTACACATAAAACAGAATTTAATACTAAGAAATCAGAGAAAGTGGTACTTTTTTCCAATGTATAACTTAATAGAAGCAGCTTATGACTGAACACAAACAATTCTTTCATCTCTGAGTTTCTACTTAGCTATTTTAGCTTTTCAGAAAGTCAATACTTTAAAGCCTTAAATTTCTATCCAATGTGTGATCCTACCTGTACCTACATCTTTTCTCCATACAATTTATTCAAACAATTAGATTGGGAGATATGTTTTAGCACTTTAGATTAAAGCTAAAAACAACACTGCAGTCTCAAAGCTAAAGCATATATATAATAACAAATGAACAACAGAGAAGATGAAGGAAAAAATAAGACCATTTAAGAAGGTGGAATCACTTTAAAATGATAGAACGCGAAAAATGATCAACATAAAGGTGTTGTTTAAAATGAACTAGAGAAAGAGCTTGAACAGCGTGCTACACTGTTATGCCTCGTCTTTCACTTAATCAACAAGGACAGTGCAAAGGACTGTGAAAAAGTGGTGTGATCAAGATAACATCCACAATTAGTTCCTTTAGAGCTGTCTAGGAACTCCATTATTTGGTTTAATAACGCGCAAAAATGCAAGGAAAGTAGCTTTTATGCTCAACGACTGTTCTCAGCCCACGTAAGAGAGAATCTGCTTTTTACGTGTTATCTCAGCATTGTTGATTTCAAAGGTGGTCACGATTAGCGAAGCACACTTTTGTGGGGGTTTTTAATGCTTTATCTTGAGGGCATGAAGGTCCCTGTAGAAAATATTTAACAACCAAATTACCAGGAATCAACATCTCTTGTGGAAGTTACTAACTACAATAGATGCTTGAGAATAACCAGCATAGACAAAGGACTTTCTAGAACATGCCCCAGATAAGCGTTAGTTCTTGTACGGTTCATTATTGGTTATACTTGATTTTGATGAAGCTTTAAGCTAAATCCTTTTTACAATGGTGTACTTATGGTTAAGGTAATGAGTTAATAATTGATGGGCCAAAATTTTGGAAGATGGGAAAAGGATGCATTCTAGCCAACTTTCCACAGTCAATTTCCAACCTTTCACCCACTTTGAAATTTGGAAGATACCATGCCATCATGAATGGTAGTAGATTATGGAGATACTTTTCAATGACCACAATACCCTTCAGAATCTTAAAAATGACTGGATCTGATTACAGAATCCAACAACCTTATCCTCAACAGGTTCCAACTTGCCATGCCTGCTGCATTTTCAGGCCAAAAATACAGGAAAAAATAAGGAAAAGAAAAAAAGGTAGAAAGGAAAAAATGGCATTATATTTTCTCCCAGCTGCACACCCCTTCTGTCTACCATCATCAACCTCTTTGTCATTGGCAACACAAACATATGTTTACCACCCCATCAATTGTAGTGTGAAAAGGCAATTAACACTTTGCAAAGCAGTTAATCAGCCATCAATACACCCTCCAATTCTTACCAAAAGAGGCTTATCCATCAGCTTTCTCGCCAGTTTTGTGCTTTCATTTTCTGGTGAGGGTTCTCATGCTGCAATACTTGAAGCAGATGATGACGAGGAGCTCTTGGAAAAAGTAAAGAGGGACAGGAAAAAGAGACTTGAAAGACAAGGTGTGATCAAATCCTCTACCAAAGAAACAGGTCTGTTCATGCAAAGTGACATTTTACTTTTCCCTAGATTACATTATCGGGTGAATGTGGATGCACTCTCAAAACGTGTTTCCCGAACCTGAAATTCATTTTCATGTCTCTTTCCTTTAATTGATTGACTTTATTCACTCCGGAATGCAAATAAACGTTATATTGATGAGTTTAGAGTTTGCAAACGATAGCAGTAGAGTAGTTGAGCCCAATTCTTGAGGGTGTGAATGAACAAAAATCTCTCAAAAGTGCACCTATGGCGTCTTCTATTGTAAGGAGTTCTTTTAATGGAACATTAGTGTAAACAAATTTTAGACAACCATCGAAGTTTGTAGTTGTATCTTATTTAATAAGTGTAACAATATTAACTATTACATGAGGTTCAATACCTTATTAGATGGCTTGATAACACCTCATTGTTGTAAAGCGTTTTAGACCTTGTATTAGAATTGAATTCATATTGGATTTAGTTACCTGTTTCTTTGACAAATTCACAAATATTAACTGAATCGCTTTTGTTCATAGGAACTCAGAGAAATTTTCAATTGAATTAATAAATTTCAACACATGCAGAGCTAGCTGTGCTGATCTATTTATTTTACCTGTCTCCTTTAAGCTGTTACCGGATGATTGTAAAATTGACAGAAATATTACTTTTGACAACTACAAATTCAAATGCACAGTTTACACTGTGATTTGTTCAATACAATTTTAAAATTGATCCATTTCTTTACTTTCTTTTTTGATTTATAATCTAGTGCATGATTGCAAATATATCAACACTCAACATTAAAAACCTTTATACTGTCAGTGTATTTTAATTAAATTCTTATTTTTAACCATCTGAAACGGAACTTAACTTTCCTTTTCAAAAGAAAGTTGTCTGCTCTTTGCATCTCAAGGCATGATTGTAGTTTAGCTAGTATGTATAGGCCAGCTCAGGGAAACAGCCATAGAATTAATATTTTAAGAGACCACACTAGCTGAGCTCCTTTTTGTCCTCCCAACCATGGTAATCTCAAGAGTGTGAGACAGAACTCTTATTTCTCTTCCATGATGAACCTCTATTCATTTGTTCTTGTACTTATGTGCTCAAGTTCCATTCATGATACCAAAAACACCAGTTTTTTAGGGGCAGCATAAAAGAAAATGTTCAGGCTACCTTCTTTGCACTAAATTCTTAGATTCAGCCAGCACAATTTCCCTCAGTGACTTAGCAACTCAAAATTGAAAAATATTTGCAGGGTATCTTCAGGATCTAGTGTACAAACTGAGTGAAGTTGGTAAAGCAATTGAAAACAATGATCTACCTACAGCCGCTTCTGTCTTTGGGAGTGGCACTGATACTGATTGGGTCCAGAAAGCTAATATTGCTTTGAATAAGGTTAGTCTAGTTTCTTAAATAATTGAAGTTATTATGAACACTTTTGTATGAAATCTTCCTTTACAAAACGTGTCAGTTATTAATCAGTTGCAATGCAATCATACCATTATTATCACCATACTAGTGTGATCCTATCCGAAGTCCGTAGATAGTGTACATTGCTATGATAACATCAATCATCTATTTTCTTTGTTAATCACTTAATCTGCATTAGTTTTTCCTCCTTGTGTATCTAAACTCTCATATTATCTGCATCTGATTCTGAATTTTAACAATGGGAGATTTTTTTGAATAGAGCTTCTATATATTTATTCAAATATTCTTGATCGAGTATCTTACAGTTTCTGGGTGATCTTTTAACAGTTGAGTGCCAGTTCCGAAGAAAAGAGTGAGGTTGACACATTCAATTCCTCCATAGCTTCATTGATTTCATCAGGTACTAACTTCATACAAAACACAAAATATGTTCCTACCCCCATACCTTGTCCGCCTCTACGTCTCATGTTAATATTGCTGGATATCACCCACAAAAGAAAAATAGCCCAGGTGCAATTAGTGTGTAAATGCATCATTTAGGATGTTATTTTGGCATATACAGTTGTGCAAGTAATTTTTTTTATTCATTTATGACTTTTTATTTATTCAGGATTATGTAATTAAGAGTGAGGTGTACTAAAAATGGTGGCTACAAGATCCCTTGACTTAAGCTAACTCTTATTTCTGTTTTTTTACTTTCTGGCAGTTGCTAAGAATGATGTTGAGTCCTCCAAAATTGCCTTTGTGTCTTCCGCCAGTGCTTTTGAGAAGTGGACCTCCTTGACGGGGCTGATTGTTCAGCTTAAAGGGCTTTGATGGTAGCTACAACACATTTTATCTCATCTCAATTTGTAAAATACATTAACTTCCCGTCTGGGTCACCTAATTGGTGACTTGGTGCAGTGCAATTTCAGCTTTACCTATCACCAGTAGAAAATACCAACGTACTCATCATTCGTTGCTCAAAATATTTGGGCTTGAGTGTGAATGGTGTCGCGCAAAATTGCAATTTTGTTGTTGTCGAGAATTTAACTTGTTTTTTCTTGTTCAACAGACAGCACAAATAAAAGGCTTTCAAGTTGTTGTAGGAAGATCAAAATTAAATTGTGGTTTGGGTCAATAAAGAGCCATTCTTTGATTATTATGTTATTCACACCATGTTTACTTTTACCACCCCTTGTTTGGCCACTAAAAGAGCAGAAAACATGTCAAGGGTCATGAGCAACCCTACCCATATTCAAGGCTAACTGTTGTTATTATTGCTCTTTTTTTGTTTGAAACCATATGTATTCTTGCACAAACAAGCAGAACACTTCCCCTAAATAATGTTACACAACTCACTCAATTCTATTGACGATATAAATACACCTGATGATGTGTTAGTTTAATAATATAATGAAAATATAAATAAGTAATACCTCCGGTGCAAATTGGACCGACCTTTTTCAGCTCGGACACATGGCAGTAAACATGGTAATTACGCTATAAATCCTGAGATAACAATTTAGGAGTAAATAAAATATTTGGGTTCACGATCGTACACTATTACAGGTCCACATGGCATACAAGTATCTTACAACATAACTTTACGAAGGGAACTAGAAGCTACACGTCTCTACAGTACATAGAGGATGGACATTATAGAACTACTCTATTATTGTCTATAGTTTCAATAAACAATCAGATAAATAACATCACAACAAAACTACAGTCATACTCGGACAGATCTAAAGGGGTCAGAAAGGGAGAAGAGAACCCAAGTTTATTATTCCTTATTTAGGTGATTTCACCTATCCAGTTCAGCTTCCATTCTCAGTCAACTCTGATTCAGCCTTCTTATTTATATCATGAACCTTAAAATGTGCTTCTTCATTCACTTGAGTGCCTTTGTTATGTTCCACCTTATTCACTCTTTCCAGTTCAACCTTGTTTTCATTAGTTCCATCATCTCTCTTTGTCTCCTCGAGTGGCTCTCCAACCTTTTCTTCATCATTCACTTGAGATACTAGAGTACCTTTACTACGTTCTTCCTTATTCTCTCCTTCCAGTTCAACCTTTTTCTCATCAGTTCCATCATCTTTCTTTGTCTCCTCCAGTGGCTGTTCAATCTTTTCTTCATCTTTACTCTGAACAACTTCAGAGCCCTCAACTAGTTTGTCCTCAAGTTTCTCTTTTGACGCATGCAGCTCTGCGTCAGCGGTCTTGAAATTTTCATCATCCTTAGGTTTATCAGTACTTTCTTCAGGATGAGTGGATTCTTTGCCATCTGTATCCTCTGCTCTCTTCTCATCTTGGTTTTCCTCCACAACATTTTTTTCCTGCTCTAAATCTTTCTCATCCTTAGTTTCGTCAGCTTCTTCCATTTGCACATCTTTTGTTTCATCTTTTTCTTCTTCCTGAGAAGCTTCTTTTTTCAAAGCCGGTGATTTCTTGCCACGTTTCTTTGGGGGCTCATATTCTGGGGGAGGAGTTGTCTTCGCCTTCTCACTGATTCTTGCCGATCTTCTTGGGGTCTCACCAGTGCCCCAATCAAATTCAGATACAGCTGGGCCACCAGGGTGTGCTTTCAAATACTGCTCCAGTTGCTTCCGATTATGGATCTCCTCTCCAGTTGGTGCAGTGAATGCAATCTCATTTTTCTTTGGGGTTCCATACTTTTTAGGAAAGAACTGCAAGGGAAATATGATTTATGAATAATCTTATATGCTTAAACACACAACAAATTAACAACAGTAATACATTCAACTTTAATACATACAAGATTCTTGTTTATGTTATTGACTTCCACAAATAACATTACACTGACGTATTTGGTACAAATGCAATTAAAACACAACTTATTATTTGAATAGCAAATTAAACCCTTGACAAAACTTGATTATGTTTTCTTGTTCCCTTTATTTGAAAAAATGTTTTTACAGTTTTAAGCATATATGTGGCTATTTAAACATCAAAGGCTGTTAAAAGCTAGCAGTTTTACTGTTAAAACTTTAGGAAAAGAGTAGCATGGCACCAAATTAACCTTTTTCAGTCAGAAGGCTTTTCTTTCCCTCTTTAATTCTTCCATTCAGGCTATACCTGGGAAAAGTCAAAGTTCATGGAATGGTGTGGAGGAGACGAAAAATGTGAAGGCAAGTATCCGAGGCTCATACTGTGACCATAAACACAAAAAATGCACACATATGGACTGTATATGAACCATTTACCAATCTAAAACTGCAGTATAGAAAATAAATAGACAATATCATGCAGCAAAAGGACCCAGAGTTTATCTCGGGAGATAAGGTGACAACACCTCCTTACAAAACTTACATAAAATCCTATCTAGTTTTGTATTATATAAAGACCCTTTTGTAGTTTGTTTATTTTCAGAGTTTGTAGTGAGGTTGAGCTCTCAAGATTCCTTCTGTGCATTAGATCACCCTAAAGATATGCAATAACTTATTATATATGAAATATGTATAATAAATGCCAGTATCTCTATAATGATCTAATGGACCACAACTAGATAGCTCAAACTCTCAATTGATTCACCTTAAAAAAATTTCCATGGGGGTCACAAGTGTTCCAAAATAGTTTTCTTGAGGACTGTATATGAACCATTTACTAATCTAAAACTGCAATATAGAAAATAAATAGACAATATCATGCAGCAAAAGGACCCAGAGTTTATCTCGGGACATAAGGTGACAACACCTTCTTACAAAACTTACATAAAAACCGATCTAGTTTTGTATTTATATAAAGACCCTTTTGTAGTTTGTTTATTTTCAGAGTTTGTAGGGAGGTTGAGTTCTCAAGATTCCTTCTGTGCATTAGATCACCCTAAAGATATGCAATAACTTATTATATATGAAATATGTATAATAAATGCCAGTATCTCTACAATGATCTAACGGACCACAACTGGATAGCTCAAACTCTCAATTGATTCACCTTAGAAAAATTTCCATGGGGGTCACAAGTGTTCCAAAATAGTTTTCATTTGGTGATTGCTTAGATTTTGTAAAGGTTTTGATGTTTTGTAAACCTCGGGAAATAAGTGCATACTTCAACAAATATGATAAAGTATGTTACATGGTGGGTTACTCCGATGTAAGGGATAGAAAAAAAAGAAAATGTTTCATCTCTATTTCCATCCTCAAAACCAAACGACTCAAATAAGAAAGTAATAGAAAATGAATGTAAACAACTAAAAAGAGTATTAATAAAATGATTTTTCATGCTCATTGAAAGTTTCACCTGCAAAAGTAACATGAAATGTTTCATGTAGATTGCCAGGCATCATTCTAGCATCTCATAAATAACGTATTCAGTATAAAAAAACAGTAGAATTTATCCAAGGAAATAAGCAGCTTAAAAAGTCACAAGGAAGAATAACAAACAGCTCAAAAAGTTGCTGATTAAGCTGATTTTGTTGCAAATAATACATTAACACAGAAGTTGCACTATTTGCGTAAAGCTATATGATCCCTTTCTTACCACAAGCGTTGAAATGCCCAAAGCCCAGCAAAGAACCACATCAAATAAGTACTAAATTACCATTAAGTTTGGGACAGTTTTAGCTGAACACCTAAAAACTAAACAGGACGGGGGAAATTGAGAATTGAACAAGAAACTGTTCTGGGATCTCAAACACTAAATTATTCGAGATTTGTTTATAATTTCAGCAACTCATTTTTTCACCTACTTTAGGGGAACGGGGAGGACTGTTTGTTAAGAACTTGGCAGGTGATCCTGATTTCTGATACAAGAGTAAAACTATTCAATATTCGTGTTTCCTGAAGAATGGCCACGTGTAAAAGGTATCTTGTCAAATGGAGAATGATAACTTTACTCACAATCCAGGAGTCCAACCTCATCTACTGTGACATACAAAACCAAATATTTTCAGTTTAACAAAATTATGCAATTTATTAAAAGAACCACAGTCAGCAAAAATTATGGTAAAGGAAAACCAGAGAATATGGTCATTATCACAGGCTAACCGAACCCTCTAATAGCATTAGGACAAAATTCTGAGAATGAGAAATTATGTTGGGCTCAAACATGAAATAACTGAAGATATTTTATGATTTCTGCCACTTCTCTTTTCTCACTACTTTAGTTTTGGGGAACCAGGAGGGTATTAAATTAAGCAGTGAAAGTTGATTAAGATACAAGAATAAAACAAGCATGATTTCCCATGAAAAAATATTTATAAAAGAATCTTGGAAAATGTAGATTGATGTCTTTATTCACCAGTAATCCAACTTAACCCAGTTTTCCTGTAGTTTTAAAAAGAAAATAGTAGAAGTTCATCTATGATTGTGAAAAAAAAAATGTTATTTGGTAAACGCTGCACATACTAATACTACCACAGAATAAATCAAATAAAAACAACCAAGTGAACCGACAATAAAGCAACACACGATATCATATTAGAACAAATGGAGCCGCCAATAAACAATAAGTCAAACTTCATGGAGTTTCCATGCCCAAATGTATAAGAAAAAATCAATAATATACAAACACTAAGAACAGGAACAATGAAGTACAATAGCATGATACCCATCATATCAAATCTAAAACAAAAGCCAAGAAACAAAGAAAATTCCAGAAAGTAAGGCTCAACATATTTGCACAAAATGGCAGTGTTACATGTGCAGCAAACTTCTTCGGTCACAATTATTGGCTAGAAAAGCGGAAACTTTCTCGTAACTACAAAATAAATAAAATCTTTTTTTTTACAATAAATAAATAAAATCTTTACTGCAGGCAAACTGCAAAAATGAATGCAACCCCTTGCAGAAACCACAAAACTTCACAAATGCAACGAGATAAACATGTCAAAGGAATATTGCAAGACATACAGTTCAAACCTATCAAAATCCTTTTCCTTACACGGAAACAAAGAACACATCTAGAAAACCCTAACAGGCGACTCAACACTCAGCAGAGAGACAATTTTCCGAATTCAGAAGATAAAAAGCCCAAACCTTTGCAGCGAATTTCTTAGCATAAGTAATCAGCGCGACACAAATCGTAAGCAATAAGAAAATGCGAAAAGAGAAAATAAAAGCCCTAGGTTGGGGAACCATCTAGCAGAACGCAAAACAAATCACAAAAACAAACGAAACCCACAGAAATTCGAGCAAAAACAAACAAAAGGCACGGGATAACACGAATTCCCAAAAAAATGAATAGTCAACGAAGAAGGAAGAACAAGGAATCAGAAGTGAAACCTTCTTCTTCCAACCAGATGGAGCAGGAAGTTCCAACGACAGAGGTTCTTCCCCTGAAGCCGCATCCACACCTGCATCCGCACCTGCACCCGCACCAACATCAACAGCAGCACCAGCACCAGCAGCACCAACCTCTTTCTCCACTGAACTCGCCATTCTCACCAAACAATTCCTAACAAAAAAAAATCAGAAAATTGAGGAGGAGGCACTGTGCCAAAATTGGAAAAGTAAAATAGAATTTGTAATTTGCGAGCGTTGGATAATTTAAAAAATAATTGAAGAAAATGAGGAAACGCGAGAGGGAGCGGAGAAAATACTTGGACTTTGTTTTGTTCTGATTTCGGTTGTGTTTTGGAGTCGAATTGGGTCCTTTTGTTGTGTGTCTAAGAGAGAGAGAGTTGAATTAGGAGGTGGGGAAAGAAAGGGAGAAAAGGGGTTGAATTTATTTTTATATATTTAATATTTAATGATTAATTATTACAAAAATTAAAATTTAGCAGAGAAGAGACACGTGGGAGAATGGCTCAAAAATATGGTTTCTCATTCTCTCACAGAAAGAGAGCTTGTGAGTGGATATTTGTGTTGGGTACTTCCAACCGTCACAGCCTTCTTTCCTTCTGCCACCTGTCCCACGAATCCTCCTTTTAAGATTTCTTCATTTATTATTATCTCGGCTTTCAATCTATCTTGTTCAACTATTTTAGTTTAGACACGTCTTTTATCCCTTTTTATTAATGCCATTTTTTAAAAATCCCGCGCTCAACTATAAACAATTTATGCTTCAAGGTTCTTCCCTAGTTCAATTGGGTGAAACCAATATTAATCATATTAATATAATAATCAAATAATATTAAAAATATATTGTGGTCTTGAAAAATCAAACCATAATTTGTTTGTACTTTGTGGTATTTCTTCTATCTCTTTTGAATATTTCTTTGTCTGATAAAGAAAATAATTGGACACTAAAGTCAAAATACTTCCTTTAATTAACTAGTAGGATATTTCCATTTTCAATTCGTTACAGAAGTTGTATCATTAAGTTTCAGCATTTTGAGCAATTAATGACATGTAAAGACAAATTACTTGTTTCATTCGAATATATATATACTTTATATATATTAGCATTAGTGTTTGGAGTCCGAAAAAAAAATCATCACGCTTATTAGCAATGAAACGAAAATAAATAGAAAGGGTTGTATACACAATGGAAAGTCATAAAAGTAATCACTTGCAATAAGTTGCAAAATGTGCCAAACCAAAAACCCTAATATTGTATGTTCAAAAAAGATAGTGTAAATATAGACTTCATTAAGAACGGGAAGAAGAAGTTTGAGAGAGAGAAGAGATGAGCAAAAGGTTTTATTAATCAGAAAATGAAAAATACAGTGTTTAGACATTACAAAGAATGAGAATATATAAATAGTAGTAAAAGCCCAAACCAAAAAAAATCCAAAACAAATAACAAAATAATAGAAATACAGTAACAAAATTATATTTAACATCTTCCCTCAAGTTGTGAATAAATTCATTCTCAACTTGGAATATAAGGTCTTGAACATTTTATGTGAAATAGACTTTGTAAAATAATCAACCGTTTGCATGGAAGAGAAGATAGGGAGCAACTTGATCAGTCATTGAGAACATGCTCAGGTGCCTGAGAATGAATGTTGGTTGGTGCATATACAAAGTGACTAAGGTGGTTAACATCATAAGCAATATTTGGACATGTATTGGCAAGATAAATGAGGTGTCCTACCAATCTTCTATATGAGGAAGCTTCTTCTTCATTAAATTTTACACAACTATGCGCATAAATAATCTCAATATCATTTCTCTCCTAGTATGACAGGGTTAACTTATATAATAGGTCAAGTTAGTTATCTTTCAAACAACTTACCTCATTCATATGAACCTCCTTCGACTCTCACCACCTAAATAACTTCATGTATATGATTTCATTATCTCATGAGAGTTAGGATATCTCATTTTAGACAAATCCCTAGTCAATGCGCATCCTAAACAATCTTAACATGGTATTTTCTTTCCTGAAAAATATTATGTCTTGATTTCATATTATGAATCTCACAAGATCAAACATCAAACAATCAAATCATACCAAATTTTAGAATTTCCAAAACACACAACAATTCATTTACTAATCATATAAATGTATAATTAAAGAAATTTTCAATTAAATATAGATGAAATAAAAGTTTACATAATTTATAAGTAAAACTATAGAGAAATAAATAAACCAACCTTTTAAAAGCAAATATAAAACTTTCAGTTTTCATTTTTTTACAGAGAGTCCGCTTGAGCGGGAATTTGCTGGCTTGAGCGAGAATGAGTCTCGCTCAAGCGAGAAGCGAGATTCCACCCGAGAGCACCCAAAATTTCATCCTAGGTCTCGCTTGAGCGAGATTCCTTCTCGCTTGATCAAGAATGAACCCGAGAGCACCCTATCTTTCCCTTTTATTCTGGCTTGAGCGAGATATGCATAAAAGTTCTACATAAAGTTGTTTAAATTCTAAACCAACATTTCATTCAATTCATAAATTTATAAAATCTACACATTACACTTAACTTGATTTAACAAACTATTCAAATGCCTTCATTAACTCATTCAATTCCAAACTCATATACATTCTACAACATCTACTATATCTACAATTTCACATTTTAATTTCAATCAATTTTTAATCTACTCAAAACAAGAAATCTTGCAAATAAAAAATTTGAAACTGGTGAACCACGTCACCCCCACATCCAGATCTTCTAGTCAAGGGTTCTATTGATAATTTAAATTAGCTTCCCTTACCTGAACTTAAGCAGATACTCACTAAGAGCTCCAAATCTACCAAAATCTTAAAGGTCACTTAACCTGCACCAAAGAGTCTTGATCACAAATCTAACCATACTACTAGGGTTCTGAGCTAATAGAGACTACTTCTGAAGATACAAACATCACATGCAAGATTAATTAAAGGGAAACCTAACTAGATCAAAACTAACTCAAAGGAAAAGGAGCCAAGAATGAACTTACTCTATCTAAGATTTTGATCGGGCAATCTTGTACATTTCACTGCTAAGAGTCCAAGGGCGGACTTCGATCGTCAAATTGCTAAGAATCTTAGAGAGAAGACAGAGAAAAGGAAAAATAAGTTTTTAGAGAGATGATGATTCTTTTAAAATGAAACCTGAATAGCTGAATTTCTATTTATATACTCTTTTAACTTCAATAATAAAATATTCAAGTGTCATTTTAATTATATCAATTCTACTCTAAACCTATTTTTTCTCGGTTCTTATAGCAAGAGCAACTAATTCATCCTTCATTGCCTTAACCCAAAGAGGATTCTGAACGACAACCTCATAAATTTGAGTCTCGTCATGAGAAAAAGTATACATTATGGTATTATTGTAAATTTATTTTTTATTATTTATTATTGTAACTTTTTTATTTTTTTATTTTTTAAAGAAAAGACAAATATTTTAGTTTGAATTGAACCAATACCTCAATGAATCAAATCATCTACTCACTCAAGTAGTTTGAGCAAGTGACTCTCATTTAAACCAGTCTTATGACACATTTCAAATGAGTAATAATTTTGTCATTAGTATTCTTGTTTGTCTTAGGAGTCACTTTCTAAGTTAATCATGAAGAAAAAAAATCCAATTCAAAATATTATAAACTTAGGGGGTGACAATCTTGTACCTACAACATTGTACACCCTTGAGTATAATCCCCAAGACCTAAACACTACAATACACTTTTAGTATTTAATATTTCTTTTAGTGTTGGCATAAGTGTGAAACTATGAGTGACCAAATACCTTAGTGTTAGATGTTGATGTAATTGTCTGATTCATCTAATTTATTCCCTTATTTTTGACAATATTGGTTATTCATTTTATTGTTTTTACTTTATTCTTGATATTTTTCTAACTTGATAAACAAAATCATGAATTCATTACTTTAATTACGATTGAGAAACCTTTTTGTAAATTATAATCTTGATAGAAAAACTCTCGTGCAATCTATCACTAAGATTAAGGGTAGAAACTATCAATCAAATTTTTATTAAGTCTCCAACTTTAATTATAGTTGCTTAAAAACAATTACCAATAAATGATGATCTTTCTTAAATAATATAGGTATTTTCTTAATGATAAATTGAGTTTAAATCAAATTTGTAGATTGTTAGGATCTTCCTTAAGTAACATAGATATTTTATCAATGAAATTTTTTGAGTTTAAATTCAATTTATAGATTGTTTAATTAAATGTGTAATTAAAATTGGTGGAATGGAGAAAAGTGTGTTGCATGGTAAGATAGTAAATTCAACCTCCAACATATCTTCAATACATTTACATGTATGGATGTCTTGTGATTCTTATTTTAATTCACTTTGCTTATTATTTTCTCTATTATTCTAAAACCCTAATTCCTTATTTGATCTTTACTTTTATTTTTTCTTTAAAATATTGTCTTTTGTTTAAAAATAATAAAATCCTATAATTCACTTTCTTTTTATTGAAAAATTATATATAGTCTATATAGATATGATACTTGCGATAATTTGGTATGTTTGCCAAACAATTGTCACTTAATAATGTCTTGTTGTTGCACTTTCTAATAGCTTCTTATCATGACATGTATTGACAACTGATATTTGTATGAATGAATATTATCTCAACTAAGAATAATTGTAGTTGCATGTTAAAAGGATGATTATTGCATGTTCGTGTGTTGATGACTTGATAGCCTCTTTGTTTGTTTAGAAAAAGTACTCAATATTTGTAGTCAATTAACTTCGTCTCAAGTCATATATTGAATTGATTATATCTTACAAATTTGTTATTCTCTATCATCAAATACCCAATTCAACCACTTATACCTCATATATTTGAATTGCTTTGTCATGGTTTCGAGATAAACTCTTTTGTTTGAATATTCAAATGTTCTTTCAAACATCCAAAATATATTTCTTCATACAAAAATAGTCATACATAAATGATACAACTTATTTTCTATTTATATTGTTTTGTTTGAGAGTTATTCTCCACCTTTTCAAACCTTCTTTCAAATTTCAAACATAGTTTGCTCCAATTTTTTGGATGTATGTTTTTCAAATCTTATACTTTTTAAAGTATCTTTGTGTTGACTTGTCTTTACTCATATTGTTTTTGAACATTTATCTTGAGCTGAGAATCTTCAAACATTATTTCATGTTATGCAACTTTGAACATCATTTATTGAATATGATATCTTGAATTAGTTTTTTTTAAAAGTATTATGTTCTTTTATGATGTAGTATTGTATGATGTATTCACTTCACTTTAAAACTCTTCTCGATTGTTAATCTTTTGAACTTGTCAATAACTATGTTGTTTTTTAACTACATGTCTCTTTGTATTATTTTCACATTTCACTCAACCAAGACATATTCAAACTTTACTTTGAATGCTAAAATTTAGAACAACTTTTGCGATATGATAATTTGAACTATTTTATTAATTGTTTAAGTATTTGAAATATGTTTAAATACCTTCATTAATTATTGTAATTATGTCTCATTCATTTTCCAAATCAACCTTAACCATCATAATTTCAATTTTTTATATAATTTGTGTATTTTTTATGTGATAAATTCATGTACTTATAAAGACGTCCTCAATACAAATTAATCACCCGTTAACTAACCTACTTAAAGTAAATATTTTCTTGATCAAGTCCTCCTAATTATGAACAACAACTTCACTCATTTTCTGTGACATTTATAAACTTTTAAAGATTAAATATATTTTTCTTTTGTCTCATAATAATTGCATTTCTTTAATTATCAAATTATTTAGTAAACCATTGGAAAAAGTTGCACCCTACCAATTCTTTAAGGTTATTGTGTTTTTAGACAAAACACAATGCAAAACAAATAAAGGTTACTCATCCAACTAACCTTTCCAAAACATAACATAATACATAAAACAAAACAAAAATAACAAAACATAATCACTAATTTGTAACCTTGTAGTTAGAACAATCTCAAAATTATTTCTCTTTCATCATTAACTTATTCAGTGAACCACTGAAAAAAGTTACACCCTATCATGTTCACTTTATTTTTTAAACAAAACATACGACAAAATGAACAGATGTTCACATCCAACTAACCTTGACAAAATATATCATAATATACAAAATAATGAAAATTTTATAAAACAAAAATCACTTCACTTTAATCTTATAGTTAGAACAACCACAAAATTATTTTGTTAAAACCTTAGCACTTGTTACAAATTATGCACAATGTCAAATAAGAACAACATCCCCAACTCCTAATCCCACGAGCATGAAAGCAAATAGACTCTCATTACAATCTTGAAACGTTATTCATTATAGAATTTAGATGGCAGTTGCATGAAGAAGATGAATACCATTGAGACATTGATTTCACACATTAACACGAGGATGATAAATGAAAAATTGGAATGGAGAAGAGGTTAACCTTATATCTACTTGAAAAGTAGGACTACACCAATGAAAACATAAAATTTATTATCAACTACCATGTCATCAAGTTAATATACCATATCGCCATCAATGCTATTAACACCAATTTAATATAAGAAACTACATTACTTGTTGAAGAACCTATATCGTCTATAAATATGATCAAATTAATATATATATATATATATATATATATATCACTTTACTAAGTCAATTTGTAAGATTAAGTTAGACTTAAAAATCACTTTTTAAGATGATATCAAAGTTTATCTTAACAAGGTTGAAATAAGATCCACCGTCATCTTTTACCTCTCCATATTTGTATCACATGCTATCAAACATTATTTTAATATATTATTAGATATGTCTTTCAATATAAGAAAATATTTAAAATCTCATATATAACTAAAGATATGATTAAATTACAGTAATGTGCAAATCTTAGTTTACTAAATTAATTTTGTGAGATTAAATTAATTTAAAATTTATTTTTTTAAATAATATTAGAATATATTCTAACAAAAATGTTTTGTCACATTGAATTAAACTTAAATTTTATTTTTATAAAATATTTTTAAATAAAATCAGTTCACGTTGAAACATTTTAAAAACTGGAACTAAATTAAAAAAAATTAATAAAAAAAGACTATTCAACCTTTTTCCAAATAAACAAAAGAAAAATAAAAGAAAGTGTGAAATTGTTTATTTTTGCGTGTGTTTGTATGGGCAAAACGATATTCAAATGACCCGCTTGATAGTATTGATATATTTTATTGCTAACTTTCTCGAGGCAGGCAAAGGTATAAAGTCGATCGCAGAAAAAATAATTAAATAAAAGTGGCTTCTAATAAGACAAATATGTTATCTACACATCTGAATCAATATATATGATATATCTGAAGATAACAATTTTAATAACGAGGTCATCGGTGACTTTCGAAGTCATATGATATGCACATTTTCCCAATTTGGGCATTTTTATATGCTACGAATTTGACAATGTGTGATAATATAATATACGTGATCATTGAATGATGAATAAATGAACATAATATAACTATGATGCTTAAATAGTTATGTCATATAATGTAATGATTTTGTGTACTTTCATTAACATGTTGTTTGGAACGCATGGATTAAGGAGGATTGATTCAGTTGACAAAGATTCAGATAAATTGAAATAAAAAATGAAAAATTGAGTCAATTTTAAAATTAGTTGGATTGATGAAATTGCAAACGAGTTAAATAAAATAATTTTGTCACTTGTTTGATTAGATTAAAAAGAAAAAAAAATATAAAAAAAGATATGGAGAAGACTATAGAGTAGAAGTGATTAACGCAAAAAATAATCGATAGGGGTAATAAAAAAACGTAAAAATTCTTTACTTAATAATTTTATATAAAAAAATTTGATATTTAAATATAATAAAAGTATGTTAACTACGTATTTATTTTAACTAAAAATGAACGTGAAAACAAACAAAATAATTTGGTTTCTCTTTGAGAAAGTTGCCAAATGGAATAGTGTTCAAATTTGATGAAGAGATTCCACAAACTCAATTCTTAGTTTTCAACGATTTGATTGTCAATTAAATTTCTGGAACGGGAAAAATGTTGTTCATAGAACATTTAAAAGGTTTTGAAGTGAACTATGTGTACAATGTCTAATTTCATACTTCAAAGGTTTATTACCTATTTTGAAAAGTGTAAAAACATATTGGTATATAAATATTAAAAGATAATAAAATTATGCAACATAAGACTTACCTTTTAAAAAAAAATCATGTAAAACACAACAAAAATGTCTGGTCTTACGCGTAGGTGAAGTGTGAGATTTGCGTTGAAGGGTAAGAATTGTGTTGGGTCTTTTATTTTTTTCCTTTCTGAAAGAAATTTGGTTTTTGCTAGTGTCCATTAATTTGGTCCGATCTAACGATTTCAAAAATAAAATGACTTTGCACTTGTTGTTTTGTTTACAGTTTTTCTGTACGTGGTTCAGGACTTTGGTTTTCCTCTTCCAAAAAACGAGTTTGGTTTTCAAATTATGTTAAAATGATACCAAATTCTGAAGTTAATAATATATATTATTTTTAATATATTCATTTTCTGGTTTGATAATTCTAATTTTAACTTTTGTTACCTAACAACATTGTTTGAAAACCAAACTCTCAAGCAATGTATAAATCCAAATCCAACTAGTATATTACAACCAGTCCTTGAACCTGTTCAACTAAACTAAATCAGTTATGTGTTTATTGAGCTGAGTTATTGAATTGAATTAATTTTCATTTAGACTCAATTATAATTTAATTATGTAAAAAAGTTTCTGAATTTCAAACTTATTGAATTCAATCTAACCCAATTATAATACATAATTATTTTATTATATAAATAAATAATTTAATAAGTAATCCTATGAACATTATGAGCATACCGCATAAATATTCACACCTTGCATATTTTTTTAGACCATATTCCGTGAGTAATAAAATATATTTATGATTAATTTTTTGATATCGCAATATTTCAAGAATTATTATTTATGTTGTTTTATAGAAATTAAAAACAAGATTTTGGAGATCTTTTTAAATAGTTAAAGATATAATAATATTTTTTAATTATTTAACCTGGTGATTTAAATTATAAATGAATTGATAAGTAAAAGAATAAACTTTAATTGGGTCGACTTGCTAGTAAATCCCAAAGTTACATATGAATGTAATCAATTAAGACCAAATTAATAAGCACATCAACCAAAAACCAAGGCCCAAAGAAATTCCATAAAAAGAGAAAGAAAGGCCCAAAGACAAATCTTATACAGCTTCAATCCACAACAACGAATATTGTGGAGAAAGGGTGCACGATGATTTGGTTGGTCTCTCACAATTTCCCTTCCAGAAGATAGGTCAAGTCTTTCCTTTGCTGCAATGCAACATACTCATGATATATCAAAAGGTGACAACCTATTCTGATTGAGAGACTTATGATTCTGAAGTTTCTTTTACAGAAGACCATGAATTTGTTTAAATGTTGACGATCCCACAAGAGATATTATAGTTACGTACATGAATCTATTATAAAATAAGAGAGAGATGAACAAAAGAGAAAAAAAAACACAAAATATATGAGAAGGAATATCTTTTTTATTCTTTAATTGAAATCAAAACAAATGGTTTAAATATATACTACATCCATTCTAGGTTTAGTTAAAAAGAGAATAGAAAATAAAGAGTCAATCAATAAATATTAGAATGAGAAGAGATCAAATATAAATTATACACCTCTATAAAAAAAAATAATTAAAAATTAAAAAAAACACCATTAATATTAACATTTTTTTTATAACTCTTATATCCATGTTATTTAATAAAATCTAATATAACAATCAATACAATCAACAAGTTAATTTCTTGAAGAGAACGACGATTTATAGAGCATAATGTATACCTAATAGAGTAATCAATAATTAACAAATTTAATGCTTGAAGAAAATACATAGTTATATACCATCCATTTATACCTAATTATATATCTGAAAGGAATAATATATTATAATAAGGGAATATGAACCTAAATAAATAAATAAAAAATAAAACACTAATACTAAATTCTCTAACTTAATGAATCTCCATATTATTTTAACTAAAACATTTTAGTGCTATTATGAAATCTAGGGAAACATTATCAGACACTACTTTCTTATTTATGAGCAAACTCATTAGCATAATATAGAGTAACCAAATTGTTTCTACCATATCAACTTGTGACAAAACTTATATGATTCCATTTTCTATTATTAGTTGATTGGTGATATTATGATAGAATAAACCAATATAAATTTTAGTATATTTTTTTCTTTCTGTTCACTTTACTTGCATCATACTTGTAAGATAATTTATATCTTGAAATATCTTTTAATTAATCTTTAGTTTTAAACGAAATGTAATTTACTCATTCTTTTTAATTAATTCAATAATTAGTTATCATCCTATTTCAAGAATTGGTGATACTTCAATTCCCTCTCTTAAACTCAACCTTTAATTTTAACAGTTTTGATGTGCATTGAGCGTGGACTCAACATAAAAAGTGTTTTTTTAAAGAATCACTAATTCCACTTTTATTTTAAAACCCTTATAGTTGTTAATCGTTTATTTTTGTTCATAGGTTTAAGTTTGTTGCTGCATCCACTCTGAATGTTGTGGTCGTCGTCACCCATCTGCATCGCTCTCACTATCAGTGTCACCTACATGGTGTCCCGCACCACGTTTTGGTAGTCAGACCCCGGCCCAGTCATAACCGCCCCCACACCCCCATTCTATCGTGCTGTGCTGCCCAGATCGGCAATGTTGCGATGTCCGTTATTGTTAACAAGTATTAAGAAGTAAGCTTTAAACTTAACTCAACTCCATAAAATTAATATATGAGATAAGATTTACACTCACTTATATACAATGAATTATTTTTTATTTTTAGTCGACGTGAGATCTCCAACATCAAAAATAAATTTATATTTTCTCATTTATCTTATGATATATATATATATATATATATATATATATATATATATTACATTCAACAATAGCTAGATTGTTTTTTAATCTTATAATTCATATGAACAAATACTTTTATGTTCTATTTTTTTTGAATTTTAGGTTCTTTCTACATGCAAATAAAATAAGTGTGTTTCAGATTTTAAGTTCCTAACTGCCACTCCGTTCTTCACCTTGAACTTTTAACTAGGCATGTTGCTCATCTTTGTTCAGTGCTTACTGGCTTAATTTCTATCTGCAGGTTGTAGATACACTAAAGGAAGAAAGAAAGAGGTATTGTTTCTACAAAAATGTGGTCTTGTGTGTTACAATTTTTTTGAAAATTGGGGTCCTGCTTCAGTAACAGGTTTGGTTTTTTGACATGAATATATGTAGAAAAGGTTAATTATGCGGGGAAGGAGTTGACTAGGCCCATATTTTTTTTCAGAAAGACGTTAAAATGTTCTATTTATTTTAATTTATTTTTTATTGATAAAAAATAAATGTTACTTATTTATTTCTATAAGAAAATGAGTTTTAAAATTCAATTCAACTCATGTTGGTTGCAAAACTAATGTCAACTAGTTTTATAAGCAAATTTCCAGTTTTCGAGTACACATCAAATTTGTTATAATAGCTTAAAAGACCACTTTAAATGATTATTTTTATCAATGCAATTAAGTTTACGACCTCTCCTTTTCAAATGACCAAACTTTGCCCATAATACACATATCAAACACACTATAAACTCACATAATCACATATAAAGCAAGGACAAACAAATTTTTCATTATCAATACAGGCACAAATCGCCGGTCGAGGAAACGGCGATCTCCTTGCGTGCGTAGCTGGTAGTCGCCGAAACTTGAAATGGCGTTCTCCATGCGCTAGTCGGTGGTCGCCGAAGGCAAAGGTAAACATAATCGCCGGTCGATGAAGCGGCGATCTCCATGAAGTGGTCGGTGAAGTTGTGTATCATTGCCGTATTCGAAGAACGGAAGATCAGGTACTGAAAATTACCGAGGTAGACACATCGCTGGGTTTGTGCTGGTTCGATAAAGATGTCTGTTAACCTTAATAAGAGCAATGAGATGGAGATTTCCCGAGTGGATCCTCCTCGAGAGCAGGGTTTATCTTGATTGGGTATTTTTTGGGTATGTTTTTCTCACTTTAAGGTTGTTTTGTTCCAACCATAAAGGAGAGATAGGTAGTCCTTTTG
>Ga0123342_1003001_pt1 | contig 27552 bp, 15 predicted proteins | sample Turbeawhitnodule_FD_89960 | JGI IMG/M metagenome (GOLD analysis project Ga0123342, IMG submission 89960) | Root nodule microbial communities of legume samples collected from Mexico - Turtle bean Mexico white nodule | ecosystem: Host-associated > Plants > Roots > Nodule | place: Mexico: Nepantla... | reverse complement strand
ATTGTTCTTGTTCTTGGTATAATCGGAAGCCACCTAAAGGTTCCCTTTGTCCAAAGCCTAATCGTTCTTCGAAATCTCTTACGAGAGGACCTAGACGCTTCTACACACGATCGTTCATATCAGCCAGTTTCTGCTTTTTGTTTATCCTCTTTTGTGTTTGCATCAATCTATTTATGTTTATGATTCTAAATCCACTTTGGATTCTTCTTTGTATAAATTCCCAAATTTGAAAACCCTAGATTTACCTTTAATTTGAACAACTACGCCTGCATACAAAAAGATGCTTCTTTACCTTTATATTGGTTGGACATTCATCTAGTTGTTTAAGGGTATTATTTACATTAAATATTGCGAGTAACTTTATTAATTTATAAGTAGATTTTTTCTACTCAGTGAGGAAATCTTCCTGCAACGTTGAGCTACGGTCTCTGCTAATTAAGGTCAACCAGCCTTTAGGTGATTTTGTGGGTGAATGTGGTATCAAATTTTGTATAAGGATAGAATATGTGTTTTTTTAATTTTATTTATTTTTTATTGATAAAAACACCTAAATCTAAGTGTAGGTACGTGGATCATGTAATAATTTTATTAAAATGACTCTAATTGAACGTTGATTCTTAAGAAGAATGACTTAGGGTTAGAGGATAAACATATATATAAAACCCTACCCAAAGAACCTAAGAGATTGATTAATATAACTTGCAACCTTCAAAGTGTCAAGGAAGTAACCTTACCAGGTCTCATAATCAAGGAATTAATTTGTTTTTTATGTGATTGATATCATTCTTACTATAGTGATGAAGTGTGATCAACTTGTTAAAACTGAACTTAAGCTCATTTAAGGGTTAGAAACCTAACATTTTTTTATCGACAAAGAATAAATTTAATTAAACTAGGACATTTTAGAGGTGTCTCAATCATTATAAAAAAATCAGCATCTGTTCAAATTGTACCGGCAACAAAACTAGATTTTTTTTTTGAAATACAGCTATTGCTGCATAATTATGTAGCAACCTTAAAAAAAACACCAAAGTACCCTACTAATCTGCACCTCCTCTTCCTGGCTGTTCCTTTGACCAGAAATCAGCTGTATACTTACACCAAATGCTTCAAAAGCTGCTTCCAAACTGCCAACATGATCAAACTTCTTCTTACTAAAACTCAACATAGAAAACAGATAGGCTGCTTCTACTTTGGCTGCTTCTGGTTTAGGGTTTAGGGTGTATAAAGGCTAGCTAACCAAAGCTTGTTAGCCAACACATTTGCTGCCTCTCTTGCCAGACCTGAAAAAAATAAAACAACACCCATTTTATCTTATTGGGCTTTAGAGGGCCTTTGAGCACCTTTTAAAATGCAAAAACCAAAACCACTACCAGCACCTTTAACCTACATCCAACACTAGTTTCTCTTTGAATGAATGAAAGTTTGCATAATTTGAATCGAACTCATTCAATTTGATAAAAAGTTAGGAATGAGAATGAACTAAAAAGTTGGTCCTCCATATTGCAGACATAATGTAACACATACCCTTTGATTTCTAGGAACAATATTCTTAGCTTCATTTTCCAATGAGGTCATCCAATCACAAATGCTAGGTCATTTTCTTACATATGGTTCAATACGGCTATTTTAGGAAAATGAATACGGCAATTGGGTAATGACAAGATGGATATATGGAAAGAGGTGTTAGAATCGAAGTACGGAGGCTGGAGGGATTTCAAGACTCAAAAACATAATAGGGCAGATTCATTTTGGTGGAGAGATTTGAAGGAAGTATGGAAGTTTGAGGGTTGGAAAGACAAGTTTGAGGATAATTTCAAATGGGAGGTCGGGAATGGGAGGGACATAAGTTTATGGGAGGATCTATGGGTGGGAGACGTGAGTCTCAATGACAATTTTCTGAGGTTTTTCTCAATTTTCTTTGATAAGGAAGTCAAATTGTGGCAAGGAGGGGAGTGGAATAATAATCTAGAGTGTCCTGGAAGATAGGATGGAGGAGGAGTCTGTTTGAATGGGAGAGGAATCAGAAGCAACAGTTGGTTCGTCTTCTGGAAGAGAAGAGTTTAAAGGTGGATAGGGTGGACAAATGGGTTTGGAAAGAAAGCGGGACAAAGGATTTCACAGTTAAATATGCTTACAAAATACTTAAAGAGGAAGCTCAGGGGGACGAGGTACCTGTGTATGAATGTTTTTGGAGGATAAAAACACAACCATCATCTCATTTCACAGCGTAGAGGGTCATGGAAGATAAGATTGCATCTAAAGCAAATCTAGAGAGAAGGGGATAAGTTCAGGAAGCAATACGTGTGGTTTATGTGGGGAGGTAGAGGAAACAATGTCACATCTTTTTTGTACGTGTAGAATAATTTGGCGGGTGTGGTCTAAGATACGAGTGGGTGTGATTGGTTTCGACAGACCATCGGGAGCCAAAAAAACACTTTTCAAATTTTAAGATCATTAGGGTCAATAAGGTTGTGAATCAAATTTGGGCTTGCGTGTGGATAACAGTAGTTAGTGAATTGTGGAGACATATAAATCAGAAGATTTTTAGGAATGAAATGATAGATCACATTGAAATCTTCACAATAGTGAAATTAAAGGTATGGTTGTGGGTTTGGTCTAAAGTTCGTTTAGCTAGTTTTTCTTACTCTGACCGGTGTCTTGAACCTCTAGTTTGCATGAAATCTATCAAAAAAGTATTTGGTGGGGTAGTGAAAGACTTGGGTGGTTGTTTTGATTTGCAACTCTGTCTTATGTGCTAGAGAGTTTGAAACCTTAGGTTGACTTGCTTGTATAAGGGTTGGGGTGTCCCTAGAATACCTCCATTATTTATTTGTTTTTTTTTATAAAAAAAATAGAAGAAAAAAAATTAACAAAGTAGATGATGGTACTTGAAATGTTAAACTAGTATGTAAAACATGTTTTCTAATCAAATTAAAGTCCTCGAAAGTGATGTTGTGTAAAGTAAGAAAGTAAGGGTGCATCCACTCTTGATTCAATAGTATTTTGTAAGGATTAGCCAATCTTAAACCAAGAGTACCAAAGCATGGTATTAAGATGCAATTCCAATAGTTTAGGAAAATTTAGATTGGTACCTTGACCTCAATATAAAGGGGAAGTAAAATAAGTAGGAGTTGAACTATGTTTTTGATTTGTTGTTCTTGTATAAGGGTATGGAAAAAAACTTCAACCACTAAAGACTAGCCTAAGGTGTAGAGGACCTTTTTCGAGATCATTATAGCAATCATAGTAATAGATTATATCACATTCCTTTCTTTTTGGACAATAAAACTTTAAAAACTGAGGACTTTTTTAACAACTTTGTCCATAAGCACAAGTTAGAAGAATTTAAAGAAAATATTCGAGAGAACTTGCATATGGTGTTTCATGCTATAAAGAAACTGATTTGATTTTTTTTCTTAAGAGTGGTTATGGAAAAAAAACTCATGATAGGCTTCCTTCCATGTACAATGAGATTTCACTTCAAATAGAATAAATAAATTTACGTGAAACAACTTTTTACATATACATATGTTTATTCTGCAAGATAATAATGCATCAAGTCGAAATAGACTTAGAACTGAAGTTATAAGAAAGTTTGTATTGTAGGTGAAGAGATCTAGAGCCGAAGTCACATCCTAATAGAAAATTATTCAAGTAAAAATATATTACTCACTTAAACCTGAGCACATAAAACATTCGTCGGTTAAAAGATCTTAAGATGTCTAATGGATATTCTTCTAACTTGATAAGATATGATGATGTGAACAAGAAAGATGAAAAACCATGATTGTCATAATATTCATCGAATGCTTACCTCCTATAGCATTCAATTTATTACCAACTTATGTTCTAAATTTCGATATCAAAATAAATATTTTTTTAAAAGATTTATGTCGAGTCTATGTTTAAAAATGTTTTTATTATTATCAACAATCGAATTACGAAATTGTTCATGTCAGGATCAACGAAAAATCTACAAATTTAAAGGCGTGGAAAGGTGTTGAGAGAATTGAAATCTTCTCCTCACATACATATGATATATGCAGAGAATATATGCAGAGAAGTAAACTGAAAACCACACATCACATTTTTCATTTTTGTGAAAAAAAAAATATATACATAATGCCAATATGATCTCATATTAATGAAAATAAAAAATATTTATAACATAAAATTAAAATACATAATCGATTATCTATATTATATAATTGATCATGTTACCGATTTCTATACATAATCGATTATATAATATAGATAATATGTATTTTAATTTTATAATATAATTTATAATAAAAATATAATATAATATAATAATAAAATATATAATAATAATATAAATATATTTATAATAATAATAAATATTATTAATATTAGTAATATAAATATTAAAATAATAATATTTTTTAAAATTAATTTATAAAACAATAATAATATTATAAATAATAATATTAATTAAAATAAATTTTAAAAATAATGATAATAAATATAAATTTAGTAATAAGTAAATAAATTTATTAAATAATAAAATTATTAATAATTTTTACTGTTATTTTCTTTTATTTGTATCAAATATTTAATAATATTATTAATAAAATAAATAAAAATAATTATAATAATTAATAATAATAAAAATAAATATAATTATTTATATAAAAAATAAATTTAAGTAATAATATTATTATTATTAATCATAAAAAAATAATATAAATTAATTAATTAATTTTATATATGGAGAAATTTGTAATCTTATTTTTTTATTAATTAAAAAAATTTAAAATTTCAATCACATTAATCATAAATTTATTTTTATGAAAAGAATTTATGTTATGAGAATGATAAAGAATTCATGCTTTTCTGGAAATAATTATTACATGTATTGAAAATAATTTATAAAATTATGATTAACTTAAATATACACACAAATTCGTCATATTTTATTATTTATATATTTTTTATTACAAGGGTAAACTTGTAAAGTTACATTTTACATTTTAAAAAAATTATAAATCCTTTATCAATCATCACATCACTCACAAACTCCAATAAACTTTTCTCACATAGTCAATTTAACATATCTCAATCCAAACACACTCACTTTCTTTACACTTTCCTATCAAATCCTCACACATCCACTCTCTCACATTCTTACACTTCCACTCCCAAATCCAAACACACCCTAAAGGAGGATGAGCTTACTAGGATGAAACAAAGCATTCTAATCATTCTCTTGAAATTGGAAGCAATGTTTCCTAACACATTCTTCAATTCTATGGAACATCTCGATGTCCATCTAGCAGATGAAGGGAGACTTGGTGGAACAATCTAGTATAGGTGGATGTACCCATTTAAAAGGTAATAACATGACAACTTAGTCTAAAGATTTGTGATTTATAATTATCAATCGTAACATATTTTTGTGATTTTATAAATTTCCTCAATCTGTGTGTTGCTAGCCTTAACATCTATCCATAAGTTTGTAATTCACCAAATGGATGTTAAAACAACCTTTCTGAATGGTGAACTAGAAGAGGAAATTTATATGACTCAACCTAAAGGATGTGTAGTTCTAGGTCAAAAGGAAAAAGTATGCAAACTCTTAAAATATTTGTATGGTTTGAAACAAGCATCAAAACAATGACATGAAAAACTTAATAATGTTTTACTTTGTGAAGATTTTTCTACCAAAGATGCTGATAAATGTGTGTATTCTAGATTTGAAAATGATGAATGTGTTATTATATGTTTGTAGGTGGATGACATGTTAATTTTTGGTACATGCAATGATATTGTTTTTAAAACAAAATTGTTTCTTGGATCTAAGTTTGAGATGAAAGACATGGATGAAGCAAGTGTGATTCTAGGAGTTAAAATCATAAGGAAGGGAGATAACATATTACTATCCCAAGAAAAATACACTGAGAAACTTCTTAAGAAGTTTGGTTACTATGACTTTAAGTCATGGAGCACCACTTATGATGCTAGCTTTAAATTAAAAAAGAATAGAGGAAAATCTATTTCTTATACTCAGTATGCCCAGATAATTTGGAGTTTATTGCATTTAATGATCTTTTCTATACCAGATATTGCTTATGCAGTAGGTAGACTGAGTAGATACACTCAATGTCCTAGTCAGGATCATTGGGATGCACTTGTGAGACTCATGAAATACTTGAGAGGTACAATTGATTATGCCATTAAATATAGTGAATTTCTCATTGTGCTAGAAGGGTACAATGATGTTAACTGGATCTCTGATTCAGATGAGACAAAATCCACTAGTGGTTATGTATTTACACTTGGGGGTGGTGCAGTTACATGGAGATCAATAAGGAAAACTATTATTGCAAGATCAACAATGGAATATGAGTTTGTTGCTCTCGAGATGGCTGGTAGTGAAGCTGAGTGGTTGAAAAACTTCTTAGTAAACATTCCTTTAGGAATGAAACCAACCCCATTTGTATCAATGCATTGTGATTGCCAATCGGCAATAACTATAGCTAAAAATAAAAGTTACAATGGAAAAAATAGACATATACAATTGAGACATAATTTGGTGAAGCAGCTGTTAAAGAATGGAACGATTTCTATTGACTATGTCAAGTCAGAACGAAATCTGGCAGATCCTCTAACAAAACCCCTAGGGAGAAAAATGATTTTAGAAACATCAAGGGGAATGAGACTTAAGCCACTTGCAAACAAACAAGTGATGGAAACCCAACCTTTGTGATTGGAGATCCCATGAATAAAGTTCATATGTGTAAAAACAAGTCACTTGTTAGTTCTGCTAGCACTAATATTAATTTAAAATCAATTTTCTCCATTCCTATGGTGTGTGTGAAAGTGTTTGATACTGCATTATCGAGAGGATAAACTTTGTGGTTAAAATTCTGAGGTAAAAAAGTTTTAACAATCTACAAAGTTTTTAATGATTTTCATATCCCTTATTGGTGGTGTATGATTTGCAGCATACGCTTGATGAAATCACCTATATGAGTGTCAAGTGGGGCCGCTTGCATGAGATCTTGGCAAGATCTACTCTATAGCACTCATGAATACCAGGCACACGCATGGCTAGTAGCGCAACACAATGATAACAACAAGTAATGTGGGGGTGTATTGTGATTGATAAACTTCTAACACATACTAAGTGTCTTGGTTCATATAACTTGTTATACCAACTACACTATGTGTTAAGTTCATCAATCTAAGACTGGTTCATATAGCTTGCTATACCAGCTTTAATGCATTACATCTTAGATGAACCCAATTTTTTTTTCTTTCTTTATCTCTATGTTTTATCTTTTGCAATATGTGGGGGATTGTTGTAAAACGAACGACACTATGAAGATATTACAAAAGGGGTTTGAACCCTAAAACCACATTTGCGAAAATGAAGAAGAAACGGAAGGGAGTTACGCTCAACTTCCCTTCTTTCTCGAGCAGTTCGGAAAACGTTGCAAGTCTTGGGTGGTTGGTTCCTCCATTCACGCGGGTCTTCCTCCATCATCGGCGGTTGCTCTGTTTCCGACAGCCATGACCATGGAATAGTTACGCTCAATTAGGGTTTGAAAGTGCGGTAGTTGTGATTTCTCCATCTATAAATACCGCATCCATTTGCTTCTGGAGATGTATCTCTCGCACTCACCTTCTTCATCTTCTTCACCCACCACTGTGGAACCTTTCTTCTTCCTATTACCTTTTCTCCTTTTTCTCTTTCTCTCTCATCATTTAATATTTTACTTTATTATACTATTTCCGGGTTTATTGGATTATTACTCTTTTCATAGTAACTTGCGATCCTCGAAATTTTTTGGGAAGTTCTTGTTGTATCCTGATAGACTTGTGCAATACACTGCGGATAAGTCCTTACGGTAGTGATTACTCACGTCTTGAAAAATCAATTTTTTTAGTGTTTTGAAGCCTCATTTACTACAATTTTATAGTTAAATTTGAATTTTGAATTGTAAGTTATTATTAGATTTTGTATTACAATTAAAAATTTAAATACGGATGATTGAATTCATGATTAGCTAATGGTTTAAAATGGAAAATTGGATAGTTTAAAATTGACAATTGATGGGTCGAAATTAAAATTTGGATTGTTTAAGATTTTTTTATATTAGTTGATTTGCTCCAAATTGTAATGTTTTTTTTTATACAATATGCGACTTAACATTTTTTTAACCAAAAAATTAAAAAAAAAAATTCTTAACTTGCATCGTGGATGCTATTGTTTTTTTTCTTCCTTTTGCTTTTGGTGCAACCATACTAAATATAAAATATTATAATATTCTATGTTTAGCGTAGGTTTGGTGCACGCTATTTACATCAGTTTTTTTATCCTGTCACTAGGTAAGTTTAATAGCTTACACACTTTTAGCATTCCTAAAAAAAAAAATTAAACATTATCAATATATAAGCGTTGGTTCTTACCTCTTTGCATATTTTTTTGTTTAATTCTAATTTATTATTTTCTTGTAATGTAATAACTTTAAATTCATAACCAAATTAAAAAAAAAAAATACTTGAGTTTATAATCTAATAAGTAAATTAAATGAGAATAGGAGATAATTATTAGTAATTTATATACTAGTTATAATCAATATTTTTTATTAATGAAATCTGTCAAAAGTTCTTAACATGTTGAGCTTTAATAATATAAAATGAATATTTCATAATAATAATAATAATAATAAAAATAAAAATCATCTTATGTCCACTTCTTGCTCAATGTTATTCTTTAACAGGTAAATAATAACATAAAAATATTAAAATTTATAATAAAACTGTTTATAAAGCAAAAATTATAATATGTAGCATCCAGTTAATGTCATAAACATTAAAATTTTCAATGTTATTCTTTAACAGGTAAATACTAACATAAAAAATATTAAAATTTATAATAAAACTGTTTATATAGCAAAAATTATAATATGTAGCATCCAGTTAATGGCATAAACATTAAAATTTTCATAATATTTTCAATGTTATTCTTTAACAGGTAAATACTAACATAAAAATATTAAAATTTATAATAAAACTGTTTATAAAGCAAAAATTATAATATGTAGCATTCAGTTAATGGCATAACATTAAAATTTTCATAATATTTTCAATGTTATTCTTTAACAGGTAAATACTAACATAAAATATTAAAATTTATAGTAAAACTGTTTATAAAGCAAAAATTATAATATGTAGCATCCAGTTAATGGCATAAACATTAAAATTTTCATAATATTGATAATAAAAAAAAGCAAAATCAGGTTGATTTTGGATTAGAGTGCGTATAACAAACTTTACATGTGATTGTCTTTACGAAAACTATATTTTATTTTTTTGGGTTCTTAAATTCTGACATATATATTTGAGTTATCAACAAGATTTATTTTTCCAAAAAACTATTTCAATGCTTATAAAATATACATAATTTATAAAAATTGTTAACTTTTTTAATCACATACTATGAGTTTGACCTAAGGCTCATTAACGTTATAAACTAAGAGGAAAATATTTACTACTAATTCAAGACAGTGAGGAATTTGTGCAGCAGAAGATCTATTGCTGCTAGATAATAGAATTAACAAAAAAATGTATGAAGAAAGCAACCGTTTATTTCTCCAATAATCAGTCATTATTGTAATGGAAACAACTACCACGCAACTAGAAATAGAAATAGAAATAGAAATAGTTTAAAGTAACTATGATTTTGACCTAAGGCGGTTTTTGCTAAAGAACAAAGAGCCACTTAGGATATTCAGAAACCTTATTAGACATGCAGTTTTGAAAGGAACCTTTACCCTCTTCTTCAATCCCAAAAGGATTTCACTTTCTATTGTCGGGGTCATGACCACCATTTTCGTTCAGTCTCACGTTGTTCGGAAGACGGACACCACCGAACCGAAACTGAGAGCGAGCTTCAGTTCCAACATTGGGTGGAGAAGAAATTGTTGTTTCACTGAGAGATAATGGTGGAGTTTGTGGGGTCTGAACATTGGTTGGCCTGAAGTTTTGAGCCAGCTGATTAGCCCTCTCATTCTGAAGTTGAGCCATAAGTTGTGCATTCATTGAGTTCAAGTTGGCACTCAGTTCCCTTGGAAGAGCACTGACCAAGGGGTGAAGTGAGTTAAAAGCTCCCGTTGAAGAGCCTTGAAACTGAGGACCAAAGATACCATTTGAGGATGGGTTGATCCTTCCCCAGTTGAGAGCTTGATTACCCTTCTGAACATGAAAGGGAGGAATGTCAAATCTAGGACTAGGCCTATGAATTGGAGATTGGGCACTTGGAAACTGAAATGCGGGGGTCTTGTAGACTGACTGAAATCGATGTCCCTTTGATGCAAGAAGTTCTGATCTGTCAGCTGTGTCTGCAGGCATATAGCTGTTTGGAAGATATGGTAACATTTTAGAACCCACCATTTCCCACTTCTCAGCTAATTCTCTTCCAGTTTTGTTCCTTATAAATTGCAAATCTGGATCTTCAAATTTGACATTCCAGTTATTTAGACCATATTTTTTGACAAAACTCAACAAAGCCTCAAGTTCCATCTCAGACCAATCATCATCAATGTCTTTGTAATTAATAAACGATGAATATGTGCTTGAGGTTTTAGCGCCAAAGTTTCCAGAATATGCAGAACCTAGAGCCAGACCTTTCTGAAAGAAATCAAGAGCTTGGTCTAGTTAGCTTGATGATGAAAGGTTTCCACAATAAGAAGTAATCTTTGTAAAGAGATTTAAAATAGGTGTAAAGATCACAGTACCTCTAATTTCGATGAAGAGTTGAAAGTGTCTTTTGGCAATGGAGATGAACATTGAATACTTGCACCTAGAAAGGAAAATTCCGCTTAGTTAGTGCCCAGTTTTAAGATGATATCACTGGATTTGATTTAGCTTTTATCATGTCAAAGTGTTAATTCCTTACCTTTCCAAGACGCAGAAGCATTATTCACTGCACCAAGTTTATTGCGGATAATTGTCTCAAAGTCATAGAGATTATTTAAAGCTGGTCCTGAAGTTCGAAGGGTTGCGTTAATCAATACCTCTTTCCCTTTTGTAGTTTGATTAGGTACAGCTGATTCTGAACTTGTAAGGGCTATGTTCATCGAACTCATTTTTTCTTTCCCTTTTGTAGTTTGATTCGGTGAAGTTAAACCTGAACTCTCGATGGGCTCCTTTGTGTTCATCCAAGACAGTTTTTTCCCCCCTCTTATAGGTAGCTTATCACTGCTGCAACATATTTTAGACTTAAGGCAGTATTTTATTTAGCACAAACAAAACAAACCCTTAGGTAGTAGACTTACAGTTTCCTTGTTTTGTTCTGCTCGTCTTCATCAGATGCTGCTTCTGTTCGATCCATTTCAGCTCCATGCGGTTGAATTTGTGACGAAGAGTGTATAAGACATTGATCAGCAATAGTTGATACATTTCTTTTCTCCTCTGAGTTGGTAGGCCTGTTGATTGATTCATGGAATACCAAACTTTACTATTTTTTCCACAAAATAAGCAACAGGTTCTATATCTATGCACCACAGACATTACACGGATACGACATGAGTGTCTGTGCATGATTTTCTAACATAAGTTTCTCAAACAATCTGAGTAGAGGACATGGTAAAAGGTATTGACATGGCTAAATAAGGAAGTGGTCTGACATAAATTATGAAAGAAAACAAATATTTGAGAGAGCAACCAAAGAATAAAAACTAAAAAACACTAAATAAACCAAGCTACAGATTACTGAAAGAAGGGAAATTAGTACCTAAGCAGAAGAGGTTCCGAAATGTTGTTTTCGTCGGAAGTTCCCCCTTTTTTTCCAACTTCACTTGGTTCATCCAGCTTGCGATTGTGGAGCATAAAAATCATTAAATGGCATAGCAGGAACAAATATTATCAATGGAAAATATATATGTAAACACTTTCATGATACTATTAATAACCATAAAACTTAATGTGAAAGCACGAAAAATTGAATTGAAGACTTAAGATTTCTCTCATTTTAATTTCCATTCTAGTCATGAATAACTTTGCTATTGCTTGCTTAAATATGAGCTTTCTTTATCAGGGAGATTTTCTAAAAATAATGATAATTTCTATATAGATGATTAAGGTTTCATTTCTCTTAATATTAATTCTTTGTTTGTGTTGTCTTAAGTTTTTGTTTAGTCCAGTAACTTTTCTAACTTATTTTCAAACACAAATTATATAACAATGTGCGAAGTGGAATTGTAAAACAAAATTTTCTCCAGTGATAAGTGCAAAACAATAAACAGAAAAAATATAAATCAAAACTCAAGTAAAAGAGGGTGCAAACTATGTTGACCAGTGTTAAAGAAAAATGGTTAAAGAAATTTGATACTAAAAGCATACCTCATCAACTGAGGTGAAATTGGAGGACTCTGACTCAGCAGCTTCATCTTTAGACAATTTTAATTTCTTTCTGTCTGTTGCATATTTGGAATGCCTGGAGGAGGAACCTTTTTGCTTCTTAGTTCTCTCGAATTTCTCTGATGACTTTGGAAGATCTTCACTTTTTTCTCCATCAGGAATAGGCTTCAAATGAAACAAATAAAAGCAAGTATATATTTTCAAGAAATCAAAACTAATTTTGCCCATAACAATAATATTCACAAGCATTTCAAGTATGCTAGTAACATTTCTAAAACATTCTGTTATTTTGACAAATATTGATTATGCTGGTTGATATGAATGGAAATGAAGGGTAACTTTAGAAGTTATAATAACATGTTTTTCTGAAAATTATTTATATGCAACCCCAGAGAGTTTTGATTATCATTATTCTTCTAGAAAAAAACCAGTTCAAAAAAAATTGAAAACCATTTTAATATAGTACTCATTCATGATTTCTTTAGCATAATTACGAGGTAATATTGAGAATGCTACACTCGTGATCAAATGGTTTATATAATGTGTGATATAACATATAACTGTTTACTTAAGAGATAAATAAAATATTTCAGGTATCATAATAAGTTTGATTATAATTGCGATAAGTCATGGCAATAATTATTAAACAACCGACCCTCTGTATGAATTATGAAACTTTCCAAAAATATATATATTAAAGCATGGTATGAAATGTAGAAGTTAAGTAATTGAAGAACATAAAATAATTAGAAAAGTAAAGGGTTTTTTTAGGTAAGAAAATAAAAAATTCAGTTAATATGTTTAAAGAAACATTATTTTTATATAACCACTGGATGTTAATGTGTATTGACTATTTAGGATATTGAATGCTTATTTACTAATTAAGGATTACCTATTATTTTTTATTTTTTATCGGTAAAAATATGAATTAATGAAAAATATTTTGAGAACAATCTAACTTTATTAAAAGAAATTATAATACTATTAAATAAAAAAAAAGTTACAAAAAACTCTTATAATACCTAAATAAAAAAATGAACATAATCCATATAGCAAGTTTGTCAAAGGAAGAAATCAAAGTCATTAGAAAAAAATGATACTTAGGAGTAATCAAAACTTCTTGAGGATGGTGAAACAATTGAAGCTCGACAATTTTAATATGTCAAGACAAGATATGAAGTTATTTCATGTGAAACACAAGATCAATTTTGGGATACATTCATTAGGGTTTTTAAGTATAAAGATCTAGAACAAAAGTCGGTAAGCATACATAAAATTTAATGAAATTTAATGAGGATTTTGTAAATAAGGGGAAATATTAATTTAAATGTATTAAGGGACATTGTTCTTATTTAACCACTAGTATTTGAAAGATCATTGATATTATGTATTTAGAATATGCAGTTAGTTTATCAAAGTATCCTCCCAAATTTTCTAACAATGCATATATTTTTTCAACAATTATTTTTAAGAGTGATATAAGTTGATAACCCTCTATTATATTAGAACGAAAAAATATTTTTTTTTATTAAAAAAATATTTTAAAATTATATTAATTAAATTACAATTGTAAATTGATGTTTTTAATATAGCGTTGTTAAAATAACATTTTCATATCTTTAATTCTAATAAAAAATGAAAAATGTTAAATTATGCTTTCTTTTTCTGTTTTATGTAAGATTGGGTCAGTCTTAATGTATAGGTCCATTAATCCTTTTTCTGCCACTTAGGCAGTCCCTTTTTCATATATACATACCCTCTATACAATTTATGTGTGCTTTTATACAATTTAGGTACGGTGTTTATTTGATTAATGGGGGATTATTTTCTTTCTCTCTGTTACGACTTTTCTTCCCACCCTCTTATTACGTTTTCTTGTATCTAGATTAGGGTTCATCTGATTTTCTTCCAAATTCATTGTACAGCATTTTTAGGTGAACTTAAATCAAGAATAAGCATCATCTTCACCAAGTAAAAAAAAAAAAATTATTATAAATTGATTCTTTAAATATATAATTGATAATTTTTTATTATTTATCTGCAGATCTGCTAGGCTATGACCTTCATGAATTAACAAATAATCTTGAGCAGTAATGTAAAAAATTAGCATATAAATAATAAGCCCATAGGGGAGAATGAAAAGGCAAAACGAAGCTTACTGTATTCTCTACCTTGTCTGAATCAACACTGCTCTTACTAGCTTCTGATTTTGAAGATGTGTCTTCAACAACATTTTTCTTTCGGAGATTACTCGATTTCATCCTTAATAAACTCACTGTTTATGTACAAATCAAAGACTCAAATCATGACAACAAATTGTATATGTTGGAGTAATCAATCGATCAATAATATATTAATACAATATAAAGCTCATAACACAGTTACTATAATGTTTTAATAAAATGAATAGTAAAAATTAAAAGGTGGTCAATTAATTATATATATATATATATATATATATATATATATATATTATAAATAAAATTATGTACGGATGAAAATAAGTTTACTCAAATTTAATTAGTCGAGATTTAACGGATCCTCAAATTAAGATCTAAGAAAAAAAATACACTGATGAAGAGTGAAGACCAACAAGTAGTAAAAAAATTGATTTAGGAAAGAATGATGTGTTTTTTTTAAAAAAATTATTACTTTATGGTAAAAAAAAAATCTAATATATTATAAAATCTTCGGAATAGTGTAGTTTTTAAAGAGTGAAATGCAATACTATGGCATTCAAATATATTTTTTTAGAAAATATTTACAATAAGCGAAGATTCTAGAAATGTTTACACATAGAATCACTTTTCATGTTAATTAGAATTATTTCCAAAATTTAAAATGGAAAAAGAATGAAAAATTATATATTTTTGAAAATAATTTAGCTTTATTGTTATAAAATCTATTAGAAATAAAGATATTTTATATTATAAGTAAGTATAAATCTCGATAAGATTTTTAAGATTGAATTAAACTTAAATTTTATTTCCTAAGATGATATAAGAGATATTTATAGTATATTTTAACGAGAGTTTATTGCATTTATGAAATTATCCGTTGTCTGACTGCTATCAAATCATCCATAAATATATAGTCACACACGAGTTGATAGATCTCAACATAATAGGTGAGATCTTCCGATTATTAAAAGATGGTCCAATCGTATATATATATATATATATATATATATATATATATATTTGTATAAATAAAATTATGTACGGATGAAAATAAGTTGACTCAAATATAATTTAGTCGAGATTAGACAGATCTTCCGATTAAGATCTAAGAGAAAAAAAATATTATTAAAAGATGGTCCAATCAAATATATATATTTGTATAAATAAAATTATGTACGGATAAAAATAAGTTGACTCAAATTTAATTTAGTCGAAATTTGATAGATCTTCCGATTAACATCTAAGAAAAAAAATAGACTGATAAAGAGTGAAGACAAAAAGTAGTAAAAAAAATTGATTTAGCATGTAGGAAAGAATTATGTGTTTTTTTTTAAAAAAAAATTGTTACTTTCTAGTAAAAAAAACATCAGTTTACAATTTTTTTAAAAAAATTCATATGAACATTCTTACAAAAGAGATGCTGTGAATCTAATACTGAGTATTCTAAAGGCTGAAACTTTTGCAAAAAATCGTAATGGAAGAAACATAAAATCAACCCCTTTGACCATGGAGTGGATTATAACAGGTAATTAAAGAAAGAGAAAAAACTGACAGAAACAATTGATCTTGGTCAACAAAATCAGAGAATAAAATAAGAAATGGGATTGTGAAAAATGTGCATGTTTACAAAAACCATGGGAAATGGAAAGAAAAAGATGAATGACAAAGAGAATTGAAGAAAAATAAAATTGAAAAGATGGTGAAGCATGAAAAATAAGAAACTAACCTTGGAAAAATGGCTAAGTTCACCTGAGAGAGGTGAAGAAGGAAAGAAAAGAGTGATAATTATGAAAGAGAGAAAGAGAAAGTGTGAAATTTAAAGAGAAGTGAGAAGGGTTGCAATGCATGCAAATCACACATGCTTTCCATAGCCACCCAGTTCTTGGCTGTAATTTCTTTCTGCACCCCACTTTTTCCCTTCCCATCTGCTAAATATTAAAGATAGAGAGAGAAATTAGTTTCAACGGGAACGTTAAAGTATAGCATATCAAGGATCTGCCTTCTATAACTTGAGAAAATGACAAAATTAATCAACTCAGAAACGTTTTCAACTTCAATGAAGTGCATTTTTTTTTTAAATTTGTCATTAATGTGTTTCTCTCAAATTTAATTCTTTTCTGTAACAATTAAAACTATATGTATTTTTAATATTAATAATTATGAGGTTTTGTTTCCACATCACATTGCTATCCCCACCACACATGATAATAATAATAAATATATTTATTTATTAATTACACCCTTATCTTTTCTGTGCACACTTAGGTCCACACCTCTTAATTAATTATTTTTAATACGTTGACACTAACACATCTTTCTCATGATATATGGGTTTGTTTGTTATGGCCCCTTTCAAAATAATATTTGTTATTAGTTTTTAGGTGTTTCTTTTAAGTTTTTTTCCAAATCTATACTTTGGTTTGGGTAATTTGTAGGAAGGCAAAGTTTAGATTACGAAGTAAGAAATTATATTTTTCTTTTTAGATAATCCAATACAATAACATCATTAAATAGAAATCAATTTTATAGACAAAAATAATTAGTTATTATAATAACTAAATTAGAGATCATTTGTATTTTCTTTTTTTTTTTCTTTTTTCAATAATACTTTTTTCATGTGATGACAAATGATTGTTGTTAGTTGAAGTGTCAATCTATCTGAGATCTTAAGTTGCATAGTGATGCCTAACATGAAAACATTTATTTTAAAAAAAATTAGAGATCATTTTATAAACTAAAAAAAGTATTGGTTTCTATTATTAATAAACCGTTTTTAGATTGGTATCTAATTAGCTATAAAGGTTTTAACTACCAATTATTTAAATTCTAAATTTGGTAGCAAAAAACTTGGTAGCTAATTAGATCGATACCAATTTAGAAACTGTTTATAAATAATATAAATTAATTTAGAAACCAATAAATTTTTAGTCTCTATAATGATATCTAATTTAGTCATTATAACAATTAATTATTTTTTTTGTCTCTAGTATTAGTTTCTATTTAATGATTTTCTTGTAATGATAAAAATATTTTTTTTAAAATAAAAGCTTCCATGTTGGCATCACTATGCAACTTGAGATCTTAGTTAGACTAACACCTCAAGTAACAACAATCATTTGTCATCACATGAAAAAAAGTATTATTAAAAAAAATACAAAAATATGGGAAAACTAGACCAAAACTCATATGTTAAGTTTTATATATTTTATTTTTATTTTCCACTCGCCTATATTTTATAGTAGAATATGTTAACTGGTATTTTTCAAAATTATCATTCTCTATTATAAATGTATGAGTAACTTTATAATAATATAGTTAATTAATTTTAATTTATTCATTTTTAACTTTATAAATCACAATTTTCCTTCTTTTTTTTTTGTGCTACTTTCTCAAAGGAACAAATACATTTTTCTTACTCTATTTAATTAATCTTGCTTTCTTTTCTCACACTTTATTTCATCTGCCTTTCTTATAAAGTTATAACCGAATATAAGATAAAAGAAGATTGATATTTATGACCGTAGACAAACACAGAATTATTTAATTTTGGAAATTTATTTATTTTTTATAATAAATAGTATAACAAAAAAGTTGAAAAAAATTAATAGAATAAGAATTAATGTAGTTGATAGATTAATAATTGAATAAATAATAAGAGAAAGTTGTTTAAAGTGAGTTTGAGGATAAACACATATAATTAATAAACATGACCAATATCCTATAAGAAACAGTTCCAGTGAACATTTGCTGAAGCTAAAGTTTATTTGAGTACAAAAAAAATAAAAAATCTAATGTGAAAAAGTGTAGTTTTTAAAAAGTGAAATGCAATACTATGACATTCAAATATATGTTTTTAGAAAATATTTACAATAAGCGAATATTCTGGAAATGTTTATGCAAATTTTGTGTTGTAACTCTATTCTTTTTGTTTCTATAGAATTTACTACATTTCTATTTACACATAGAATCATTTTGTGCAAAATTGTCATGTTAATTAGAATTATCAAAACTTGTGTATGTAAGTGGTGGGGAAAATAATTTCTAATGGATTTCCAAAATTTAAAATGGAAAAAAAAAATGAAAAATTATATATTTTTGAAAATAATTTAGCTTTATTATTACAAATCTAATTAGAAATAAAGATATTTTATATTATACAAGTGAGTATAAACCTCACTTTATAAATAAGTTTTTTAAGGTTGAATTAGACTTAAATTCTATTTCCTAAGATGATATAAGAGATATTTATAGTATATCCTAACGAGAGTTTATTGGATTTATGAGGTTATTTGTTGTCGGACTACTATCAAATCACCCATAAATATATAGTCACACAAGAGTTGATAGATCTCAACATTTTTTTTTATCAGCAATAAAAAAATAAATAAATGGGAATCACTTCAGGGTGATTCAACCCTAATACATATCAGCTTCGAAAAAACGAAAAAAAAACACCTAACTAACTAACTACACCTTGTCCTTGCTACCCCTAAAAAACAGCTTCAAGATACTAACTTCATACTCTCCACAGGTTCCAAACACCAATCAGAATAAGAAAACAAAGCAAAACGAACTTTTGCAGAAACCCAAGACCAAACCTTCACTTGCACCAAAGCAAAAACTTCAGACTCATCAGCCACTCCCCTTTTGAAGATGATAAAATTTCTGCGGTTCCAGATTTCGTTCACTACCCCTAAACCCTAAACCCAAATTGTGCTCCACAATATGTTAATCGAATCTGAAGACAAGGGCTCCCCACTATGTTGTGATAGATCTCAACATGAGAAAGTGTTGAAGATCCCACTAGATATAAGAATATTTCATAATATATAAGTGTGTATTGAGTCAATTTTTAAGGCTTAAAATTCACTTCTCAATATTAAAAAAAAACATTTGACAAATATCTAGCTTTCCCACATATACAAATTCATTCATTTGGCATTGAGAAGCCATTTAATACATTTGGCAAGTACATATTAATTTATTTTATCTCATTAATAATAAAATTAGTGTTTCTTGAAGTAGCATTTATATATATAAATATGTTTTTAATGTGTCAAAACTCTAAATTACCAGATTACACACATATATATATATATATATATATATATATATATATAATATTTTATTTACAAATAAACAATGGTGTTATCAAAACATCCAATTGTTCTGATAAAACTTTAATCTAATTTAACTCAAAGTTGCATGATTATTTCATATAAATTACATATCTTTGAGGAATTTATTTTCATAAAAAGAATTATTTTCGTTTAAACCTACAAAAACTAACATTTAAATATTTTATATGAAACGTAAATAATTAAATTCTACGTTTAATTACAATTTATACATTTCAAAATGTAAATAATTTTTTTATACAATTAAGAATAAATAATATATACACTAATAAAATAAATTTAAAGTTTTAATTTTAATCTCTCCCCACCAAAATAAAACTTATTTAAAGGAAAGTTGAAGTATATATTTTCATTAAAGAGGACACAATATTTTTTTTTAACTCATCAAGTATTAAATAAAATAAAGAGAAATTTTCAGTATTTACGTAGTCATAACGCCGACCATGATATATGATGTTAAAAAATTCCATAACTCAATGAATATTTTTAATAGATATGGGTGGATAACGGGTATAAATATTTTAATTATTAATTTTTTTATGGGATGGTTACAAATATTAGGATATTTAATCAATAGATATTCGTTACTTATTAATAATTATTAATATATTTTATTTTAATATTTATGAAAATCAAGTAATTGAATGAAACTAAATGTTTTAAACAAAAGCTTTCATATCATATGCAACTTGACATCTTAGTTATGTTGACACCTCAGGTAATAACAATCATTTGCAGTTGCATGAAAAAAGTATTATTAAAAAGAGAAAAAAAATACAAAAATATAAGGGACTAGACCAAAATTCATGTATTAATAAAAACGATACATAGGTAAATTATACCTATTCATATAAAATTATAAGAACAGATTAGATGGTAGCCTAAATTGAATGAAACTAAATTCTATATAAAAAATTAATCACATTGTAAATAGAATTTAAGTGTTACAGATAATAGAATAAATGAATGGTTTCAAAATTATTAAATAATACAACTATACAACTAATATTTCACATGTTTAACCAATTCTTAATTTAAATATATCATGAAGCTTCTATTTAAAAAATTTATTTCTCAATTCCACAACTCATCACCAAAATGAAATTGGTATTTAGATAGGCAACTGTTTTATGTAACGAATGATTTTAAACTGTTATCCAATCAACTTTTAAAATTATAAATTGCTTGATATTTCGGAATTCAAAATTCAGAATTAAAAAATATATTTTGAATAAAAAATTAGAATAAATAATTTTTTTGTGTTCTGAAAATTAAATTAAAGATTACAATTGGAAAAATAAAAATCTCATTTCAAAAAATCATTTTCAAAATAAACATATATGTTTTGAAAAAGAAATTATAAAAAATAAATATACTCTATAAATTTTAAAATTCAGATAAGTATTCCAGAAATTTAAATCTTAAAATGTATTAAAAACCAATTCACATTAGTACATATTCATTATAATTTTTTATTATGAAACTCGACAACATAATTACTATATTTCAAATTTTCCAAAATTTAAGGTAAAATTAGCATAAAAAAAATGAAAGATGATATTATCTTTGAAAATAATTTAGCTTTCTAAAAAAATATTAGCTGATATTTAGCATTTCCACCTTAATCGAAATAACGTATGCAAATTCATTTATCATTCAGAAAGTCATTAATACATTTGGCAATAGATATTAATTTATTTTATCTCATCAAACAATATTAATATTGCTGTTTCCTGAAAAAGCATTTATTTTATTGTATAAATGTGTTTTAACGTGTCAAAACTTTATTGACCAGAATATATATATAATTTACAAATAAAAAATAATTTTTTTAAATACCGTTATTTAATCAGGATTATCAAAGTCTTGTATAGAATTTTGTACCATTTTGTGTCCAAAAAACATTCAAATATAAAACAAAATCACTACTTTTCATATTTCATAAATTAACTTTAAGTCCATAAACTAATTTAAGTGTTTATATTCATTAAAAAGAATGACTACATAAAATATTAATGAATAAATATACAGATTAAACTTTAATTTTAAACTTAAAGAATACAAAATTTTGATCATTTTTTCACTACCCTAACCTAATTTTGAGTCACTACTATATTTCGTATCCAAAAAAAATAATTGTGGCATAAAAACTACTAATTAGATAAATAAAACTTTAATTCTAGACTTAAGAGATCAATTATGTTAAATTATAAAATTAGGTAATATTGTATAAATTGAATTATATTATATAAAATTGTTAAAAATTTAAATTTTTTTTATAACTTATACATTCCACACTTCATCCTCAGCCTAAAATTTTTTTGAGGTTTGATTCCAAGTGAAACCACTTAGTCCACCAAATAGATCATGGATCTAATGCCATCTATTTTTCAGGCTTTTCTTCTTGTTCTTCACATTATTTTTTGTAATCCCTACTAATCCACTATGATATAGAGATTTAACGATGTTTGTGTAATATGCATCATCCAACTACCGTTAATGCGATTACCCATAGATGCCTCATCGATCATGACATTCAACAGTCAGAAATTCATGTTAGTAGTTCATTTTTTGTGTTCACGGATACCTACAGGTGACTCCGAAGCAATACCCTTCCCATGATCCATGATAAAACCTAATAAAGTTTTAAGTTTTGCAATAAAATAAATAGTGAAGATATGTAAACATTAATAAAGGTCGAATGTCAACATTAAACCATCAAATTGTTCTTACAAGAATATAAATATAAGTTTATAGATGTTAGATCAAATTAATAATAACATATCCACATTCCATTTGATACAGTATCCCTAATTTGTGATCTGAGCCTGTAGTCATCCTCACGAGTTTGTGAGTGTGACACATCTATATCTCCTTGCATCAAGTCACAATCAACTTCTTTCAACAAAGAGTCATCATTATCCACCCCACGAAGAAAGTTATGAAGAATACAACATGCTAAAAGAATATCAGTCATAGTGTCCACAAAGTCATGAGGCTCCACTCCACTAGTGATAATTGGGAATCACGTTTTGAGGACACTAAATGTTCTTTTGATAACATTTCTTAGTGAGAAATGACGATGATTAAATAACTCGCAGACATTTTGTGGACCTCTTCGGGAATACTCTTTTAGATGGTATCGAACTCCACGATATGGAGTTATAACTTGGGCTTTGAGCATAAAACCTGTGTCTCCAAGGTAATATTTCATATTAAAATATAGACACTTATGAGTATTAATTGATAAAATAAACATAAAATAACCCATAATTTATTATACCTTTTTACATATTTTGTTATTTTAATTTGAATAAGAACGATTTATTCCCAAATTTGTGTTAATTTTAGGACTCTAAGGAAGAATGGAGATGATTGGGCAAAAGGAGAATATACAAAGCTAAAAAGGGAAAGCTGGAATGCACCAACACTCACCAAAGCTCGCTCAAACTCACCTAAGCCAGACGCCCCCATACGATCTCGCTCAAGGGAGCTCAATCTCGTCCAAGCAAGATTGCTCCAAAATTGTTGGGCCTTTTTTCGTGTAACTCACCCAGGCGAGCCCAATAATGCCTAAGTGAGTAGACACTTAGCCCAAGTCAATTAGGTTAAATATGAGGCTTGATGCATACACTAGAGACGCATGATTGAAAGGAAAACACCATTGAGTGAATTGTAATCCATTTGGGAGAATAAGAGGTGTTAGAAACCCTAGAGGAGGCAGCCGTCAAGGAGAAACATTCAGAATCTTCTTTTCTTGCTCCGTCTGCTTGTAATAGTCATCTTGTTCTTGATTGATGATTGATATTATCATTTTGTTAGTAATGCTTGTTCACCTTGATCTCGAAATTTAGATTTGACTGGAACGTACTTCTGAGTTTCTGACCCAAATGATAATTCTTAATATATTTGAATGCTAAGAATACATTTGAAATGTTAACTGTTATCAATGTTTGATCTTACTGATAAGTCGTTTTTATAAATATGTGAGGAATCAATATTTAGGAAGCATCTTAATAATTTTATATGCAAGGAATCAATATAAATGATTTTTATACGGGTATCAATATAAATCAAAGGACATAATATTGTCATGCTAATCAAAATACAAAAGAGTGAGAAAGATGAACCTCAATCCATATTTTCCCATTTGAAACAACAAACTCTTTGATTTGTTTTCTTATTAATCATTGCCACCATAACAAATTCCAACAAACTTTATTATTTTGTTTCTATTTAGTAAATCTTTTACTTGATTATTCAATTGTTTTTTGTGGGTTCGATATTCGTCCTTAGGGACAAATTATTACTTCTGACAACACGATGCAATTCTCGTAAAAAGTCATCAGGTAGTATTTTCCTACAACCATCCATTAACAAACTTATTACTTATAAGTCATGAAATCAAATGAATATTTATTGCACTTGAAAACACTCTCAAGTAACTTTTCGGAATGACCATTGGATCCTCTCGTACAAACGCATCCTTCAATATATTGGAATCAGAGGTTGTTCCTTCCCACTCGGCAAGAACATGTGTTTCATGTAAAAATCACAAGCAACAAATACGTTTTATGTTGCCAGTCTTTTCTTTCACAAAAACAAGGAGCATCAGTTCGTGGGACTTTGACTTGGACATGAGTGTCGTCTATGGCACCTAAACAATCCTAATAGCCAAAAAATTCACATTTTATAAATAATTTGCATTGCATACAAAATTAATTAAATATTTAACTATTGTTTCTCATATTCATACCTTAAAGTATGGAAAAAAATGATTGTTGTTTAAGATATGAGGTTCAACCTCGGTCCTAGATGGTTGAATTAAGAACTCTCCCTGCAACACCAATATTGCCTTCAAAATATTATAAAAGTGAAGAGACATTGTTTCCCCAAACTAATGAAAGAAGAACGAAACACTTTAATTTTTTACGTTATGACCAATGATATGTAAAAACGTAGCCACGTGTTCTTCACTTGTAGATTGGAATGCATCCTTAACCACCCCTGTTTGTTTTATTCATTGACATAAATTAATAAATACTTCCAGACCCATGCGAATAATGTCACGACATCTTTCAGTATGGACCAAGTACGACATCAATTCTTGCCGACGACACTTTTTTTTTTAACAAACTTCAATGTAGCATTATTTGTCTTCGTTAACACACGCAACATATGCAATCCATATCCAATCATGCAAAAGATTGTCATTGGTGCTACATGTATCCACAAACTGATTTGTTCTTGTATTTGTGAAATCGACACCAACAACATTGGAATTCAGGTCATTCATGTTAAACATCTTAACATTATCAAAATACATAAACCCATGGTTATCATTATTCATGGTCACAAATCCTTAACAATCATGTAAGTTTAACTATTAGGTCTAAAGAACCACATTTAAAAAAAAAAATAATAGTATGTAAAATAAAAAAATTGAAATATATAATTAATTCAAAATAATATTCTTTATACTTATAATTATTTACTTGATTTTTAAAAAAATTAAATATCATAAGTAAAGTCTATAAAGTAGTATTTTCAATTATTTAAACTTATAATTATTTTATAAATTCAAAATAATATTTATTTTACTTGATTTAAAAAAAATTATATGTAAAGTATTATTTTCAAATATTTAATTTTCTTTATATTTATAATTATTTTATAAATTAAAAATAATATTTATAAAGTTTTTACTTATTTTTTTTAAAAATAAATATTATATGTAAAGTGATATTTTCATATATTTAAATATTCTTTATACTTATAATTATATTATAAATTCAAAATAACATTTACAAAGGTGTTTTACTTGATTTTGAAAAGGGTATTTTCACATGTTTAAATATTCTCTATAGTTATACTTATTTTATAAATTCAAAAATAATATTTATAAATTTTTTACTTGATTTTAAAAAATATATATTATATGTAAAGTCTCTATAAAGTATTATTTTCAAATATTTAAATATTATTTATAGTTATAATTATTTTATAAATTCAAAATAATATTTATAAAGTTTTTTCAATTATATCCTTATTTATATTATATCTATTAAAATTATTTTTACAAGTTATATATAAACAAATTTTAATTTGATAATTAACTTATTTTATATTAATATTTCAAAACAATTTATGTCTTTAAATCTATTTACCATTATCAATCACCATGCCATCAAATTACTTTTTTGAAAAATAATAAACCTTATTAATAAACAAACAACCTAATTACGATTATATATTTTATATACTTACATCAAAATAAAAATAAATAAATAATTACATACGTGAAAATGAAATAAAAATATTGCATATAGACATAAATGAAATCATAAGCATATATATATCAAAATAAATAAAAACTACAAAAAAATAAAGAAATATTGAAAAACAAAAGGATAATCGAATTTGTACGAAAATAATCGATTATCCGTCACATGAAATATCAAAAATTGATTCCTCTAAATACAAACATCAATTCTTGTGTGAAAATCATTTCTTACACAAAATAAAATCGATTTTCTGGATTTGTTGTGTACCTTCATGTCAGAACGACCATCGCGTTGACGACCTCTGTAACCATTACCGATGTTACGACCACAACACACGGACCACAAATGTGCACCACGTCAAACCACGCCCACCGAGCACCACTAACAAAGCACTACCACCAACAATTCGAGTCACACAACACCACTGACGACGACATGCACCATGCCGAGACACACCGCACACCTCCAAAGACCTCTGAGCCATGAACAAACTCCTCACAGCATTTACATTTAGCTCCTCCCTTAACTCATAGCACACAACTCACCTCCTGTCACTCTCCTCTCAGTATTTATTACTCCATTAACTCATCATCCACCACAATCCAATATACATTGGTGGTCAAAACACTTAGAAATCTCTAACATGATGTGAATCTCTATTATATGATATTGTGCATGAAAATTGTTAAAGATATTTGTTATTTTGTTTTATGTAGATATTTGTTATTCTATTAGTCAATAATCCTATAATTTAGGGAAGACCTATTCCTTTGTTCTAGTCTGTTGTAACTGCATAGGTTGCAGTCTTTTGCACGTTTTTATATTTTCCAATTGTTGTAAGGCTATTAAATAGCTAATCCTTCAATTCAATAAAATTATCCTCTTCATTCATTTTCTTTGTTTTACTTTAAAACAATATCCCTTTACATTTGGTATCAGAGCTCCTTTATTGGGGCCTGATCAAAACCTTGAAAAGCAGCAGTCCTTTCAAGCAGATGGCAGAAAGTAGTTTTTGTTCAACCAGCAATTCCAAAGTTCGATGGTTACTATGACCATTGGGCAATGCTCATGGAGAATTTCCTGCGGTCTAAGGAATATTGGCATTTAGTGGAAGCTGGAATCCCAGAAGCAGCTTGGGCTGCTGACCTTACTGAGGTGCAAAAGAAAGCCTTTGAGATCAAAAACTCAAGGATTTAAAGGTGAAAAATTATCTTTTTCAAGCAATTGACATATCTATCTTGGAGACTATATTGAAGAAAGATACGGCTAAGGACATTTGGGAATCAACGAAGCTAAAGCATCAAGGGACAGCAAAGGTGAAACGAGCACACCTGCAAGCACTCCGAAAGGAATTTGAAATTCTTCAAATGAAAGCTGGAGAATCAGTGAATGAATATTTTGCTTTGCTCGAACCCTCACCATAGCTAACAAGATGCAAATTCATGGTGAAGTTATGCCAGATGTTACTATTATTGAGAAGATCTTGCGATCAATGACTCCACAATTCAACTATGTTGTCTGCTCTATTGAGGAATCAAATGACGTTGATACGTTATCTAT
>Ga0123342_1003000_pt1 | contig 27554 bp, 13 predicted proteins | sample Turbeawhitnodule_FD_89960 | JGI IMG/M metagenome (GOLD analysis project Ga0123342, IMG submission 89960) | Root nodule microbial communities of legume samples collected from Mexico - Turtle bean Mexico white nodule | ecosystem: Host-associated > Plants > Roots > Nodule | place: Mexico: Nepantla... | reverse complement strand
TATTTTTTAACTATATTTCTGATCTTGTAAACTTTATTTTATTCAAACATAATAATAAAAGAGTACTTAAAAAAAATTAGATTGAAAAATAAATAATATATTAATTATAATTATTAAATATATTTATAATGATTTTAATAAATTGATCAGATTAATTATGTAATATATAAAATAATATATTAAATTTAGTTATGCCCTTCTCAATAAATTCGCATGTTACATGTTTCACAATTTTAATTTTAGAAAGAAAATAATATATTTTCAAAATAATATAAGTTTATAAATTATTTTTTTAATATATTACGATTTTTATCATTTTTAAATATGTTACATGCAAAATTTATAAAAATAATAATGCATAACTTACATACGGACACCATCCGTATGTAACAATTAAAAAAAAATTAACAACTTACATACGGAACCAATCCTTATGTAACAATTAAAAAAAAAAATTACATACGAAAAAATTCGTATATAATAATTTAATAAAAAATTAATAACTTACATACAAAAATATCCGTATGTAATAATTTTTATTATTTTTTATTTATTTTTGAAATCAATTACATACGGAAAACATTCGTATATAACAGTTTTGTTTTTAATTAAAATTATAAATAACTTACATACGGATTGGATCCGTATAATGTTTCCCACTTTTTGGCACCAAAATTACATACGGATTTTATCCATATGTAACGACTTTTTATTTACATACAGAAAATTCGTATGTAACGTTTATTTACATACGACATTTTATCCGTATGTAAATATCCATATGTAATGTCCACTTTACATACGGATTTTTATCCGTATGTAATAATCTGTATGTAATTTGAGTTTTTCTTGTAGTACAAGGTTTTAACTACCAATTTTAGAATTTACAACATTTAATATTCACACTTAATTTGATATCAATTTAAAAACTACTTTATACATTTTATTAATAATATAAACTACTTTATATACATATAAAAAAATTAATGTCTAATATATAATTTAGTCAATATATTAACTAATTATTTTTATTTTTATTTTTAAAATTGATTTCTGTTTAATTTTAATATATGAATACAAACTATTATTTTCATAAAATGAAAATTTCATGATATTATTAATTAGAATTAACTAACATGTAGTTAATTGATTAATATGTAAATAAATAATTATTTTATTATAATAGGTTTCCACCTTGTCTGTTCTTAGAATTCTTTATGAACAGGTATAGTCTACCTATGTATCGTTTTTGTTAACATATGGGTTTTGGTCTAGTCCCTCCGTATTTTTGTATTTTCTTTCTTTTTTCTTTTGTTTAATAATACTTTTTTTCATGTGATGGTAAATGATTGTTGTTACTTGAAGTGTCAGCCTAGTTAAGATCTTAAGTTGCATAGTGATGCCTAACATGAAAGCTTTTATTTAAAAAAAATTATTATTATTATTTTATATTAAAAAAGGATAATGATAGTATTAAGAATAAATTGTATTCGCTAATTACTTTTATATGACAATATGTACCGTTCGTACTCTTATTTATTTATTTCATTAACAAATAACGGAATATTAGAAAAAATTTCAAATGTTTATAAAAGGTATTTATATCAGAAGTTTTTTTTTCTTCTGCCCTAGATATCTTATAAGACAAGACTTTAATAAATGCTCAAACACTTGTTCAACAATTTAATTAAGATAGCTCTTATCATATGAGCATTTGATAGAAATTTAATTATAAATTTTATTGAAAAGTTATAAGATTTTCTTTAGAAACAGAAGAAAAGATTCTTTAAGTGACATGAAACATCATTTCAAGTAGAAAATACATAAATAAAAAAATAAATCGTAACCTACATATAGAGTTGTTGAAGTCATTTAAAGGCTACATTTTTCTCATGATTGACTCCAGCTAAAAAATCACTTCCAGTTATAATTGGGATCACTACACACATTTACTACTTCACTCACTTTGCTTATACGATAGTTTTTTCTAAAAACTTAAAATGTACATAAGACTCACATTCTACTCTTTCTTCCACAGACTTTACATAAGATTTTATTGCTCTCTAAACAGGGCAATGCTGGTCCATTTCTTGAAACAGGAAGACGGCGATTTTCGATAACAACAAAAACTCCATAATCACCTATACTTGTAAAAAAACCTTAATTTTTATTTCTAAAAGTCAAGTAATATTTCGGCAACACAACCCACTCCTCCACTTTGCTCCGCACACCTAAAATGACCCTCCATAACACATCAGATGAATGAAGAAGAAGAACAGTGTCAAATCAACTCATTCACAGTGTCCTTTTTCAAATAAAAAAGGTCAAGGTCAGTTTCGGAATTTTAAAAATTGTGAGATGCAGTAAGAAAATGTAGGGTACAGGAAGAAACTTTCTACAATAAAAATCAAACCAAATCATATATGTTTGCTTAAAAAGAGGTCCAATATATAAGTCTCGAATCCAGCCCAACATCATTTTTTCACTTGAGAACCTTATCGACATTACAAAAAGGATTTACATGGGAGTGAAACACCAAAATGTGACCCAAAGTCATTAGCAAATTATCACATAATAATCCCTAAAATGGTCATTATTAAACTGAATTTGTCTTTTCAAAATTGCAATTACATATATTTAAGGGGAGAAGAATACGAGAAGAAATTGTTCTGTTATAAAGCAAATATGAGTTACTTGGATAAATGTAACAATACACAACACTATAAAAACTGAGTTCCATTTGGACATGTTAAAGTATAAAACACACAGAACAATATTGATTATTATATGTTAATATATATACATACATAATATTATGCAATTAAAATTATTTTAAATACTAATAATTTTTAATTTATAAAATAGGATCTAGCTTATTTAATATAATTATTTTTTATTTTTTATTTTTAGTATGCTAAGTGATTTAAGTTCGGATGTAAAATATATGGCTTTTCTCTTAACCGATATCGTGCGGATACTGCACAAGCAAATCACAGACTCTATATCTTGAATCGGTTCCTTAAACTCAATAGATGTGTTGTGCTGTAGAACCAAACTCACTTGCTCAACTACACAATCCAATCTACATATTCATCACATAAAACAACTTACTACCTTCAATAACTTCATTAGTCACAAAAACCAATGCCTTTTACCACTTTCCTTTATGTTTTACTTTCTAATGTAATCCTTCCATAACAATAGGGTGAGATAAGATCCTTGGTTTTTGATGTATTATATTAACTGGGGATATTATGATGCTTCAATTTCTTGCAGTTGAAACCCAAACTTTGAAGGTACAAAGTGCCCCTTCTCTTTTGTATGGTCCCAATGTCAAGTTGCAGCACAGTCTGATGAAAACTGGTAGATCAATTAAGGGCCTAAGTCAACTAATCTATTTAATTTTCACTCATGTCATGTTCTTTTCTCTCACTCTGCGTATCCTGATATTAGATCAGACCAAGTTAACGCTGCTAGCAAAAAAGCTGTTTTGGGCTTATAACTACAAAGTGTAACTCATCACAGAACTACAATGATATATAGCATGGGTAAGAGTGACTTGATTATAGCAAAATGGGCCAATAGGAGAATCTACTCTTTCCCCATTCTCATCCAACTCCAAACTTTACAGACTCAACTCTCACTACCTAAAACCTATAAATAATAACAACAACATGCCATTCTTGTCAATCAAATCAGATGCCATTATTTATATAATATACAACTAACAGTCTAAATAACAAAACAAAAAAAGAGGTAGCAAACAAGGAGGTAGGCTAGCACCAGATTCATGCTGTCCTTCATAAAAATACAAACAACCTTAATATATTTCTCTCATGGCAGAAACACTCTAGGCCCCCCAAAACCAAAAAAAAAATAAAATTCTGTATAGTTTGTGAAATTGGTTCTTGAATGTTGCTTCTTAGACACGTGCATAGAGACAAGACCGTTAAGGTGGCCACTGGTGTTGTACCTTCGCACGGATCCAGGAGGGGACCAGTTGACCAGATTCAACATTACTCCAAAGCCTAAGGCAAAGCAGCAATGCCTCACCTTCTCTGCATATGCTTTTGGGAAGAAAGAAAGAAAGAAAGAATGGATGGATGTACCTCATCCATAACATGTTGGTGCCATTATATTTTATGCTGCTCAATACTGCAATGATTGTACAAATTATGTTCCCAATGCAAATTTGCAAGATTAGTAGCCAACATTAATTTCTCTGGCATGACTTATGTCCACCATGTACCACACTATCATTCAAAGCTCCACGGATTTAAAGAATATCAATTTCAAATTCTGATCGTGGTCACACCCCCTGATCCCACAATAAATCCATTTCAACTTATCCTCCCTTTTTCTTTTATTATCATCACTGATTTTTAGCCTTCAACATGGAAAGAAAAAAAGCTCTTATAGTTTGCTGAAACTTTATTCGTGATTCTGATTTAACTGAGATAAAAGGTCATATGACTTGATTTATGTTTTAACTAGTAGTCACGATTCGAGTAACTATATCCAATGGCAGTATCTGGTTCAATTAAAATTGTGTTTTTTACAAAGAATACATGTAATGTGTTATTTGATATCTAAAGAAAGATTGATTATTTTTCTTGCCTGAAGAGACATGGTACGTGAAGAGTTTGCCATGAAAATGATGGATGGACTCACAGAGCCAAACTAAGACTCTTGACTATATAACAAGACCCAGGTTCTAGTTTCCCTAAGCCTGATAGAGAAGCAATCATAAGAAAGAATATATTAAAAAAGCAGAGTAATCCAAAATTGCACAATCTATCTATTAGATGGGCCACTGGGATTTTTCTATATTGGAAGCATGTATTCCTGACCCACGCAACAAGCTTCCAATTCTGAAAGCTTCTCTCTTTTCCCTGCCCCTCTAATTCTTTTCAGCATTGTTATCTCTTGTGTGTTCCTTTTCCCTTTCTCGTCAGAACAAGTTTTTAACCAAAACCACATTGCTTGCTGGTTGCAATGAGCCAATGAACTTTCTGCAAAATAGCATCTCCTATTCCACTCACAAAAGTATAGGGCTTTTACTTTACATTGAACACATAACAGATTGGTCTGGCTCATATTTTTCTCTATTAGTGTTAGAGCCTGCACTCAGGTCTAAAGAGAGGTGGGGAAAACATTCCAAATACTGCATGGGCCACACTAAGTTGTTGTTTTCCTATGAAGATACCTGCTAGCATGCAATCCACTTAGGAATCAATCACATACATAGAAGGGTGTTTTAAGTCACCTTTGTGATCCTTTTGAGTAGTAGTAAAAGAAGAGAACATGTTATTTTTTTTGTTTTTTTGGATTAGGTAATAGTCATTCACCATTTACCACATCAGTCCCTACTAATTTTCAGTTTTGCCAACCTTTTTCCAGGCTTGTGGACCCCAGGTTCTACTACCTACAATTCCAAAAGCCTCTTTTCTCTTGTATTTATCTCACATTACCATGAGTGCCAAACCAAAGAAACTGATGACTTAACCTGAAGTCTCATCCCTCATTCATCATAGAGAGAACTAGAAGCCACACACAGCTTCTTCAACACAACAGAGAGATAGTAAAACATAGACACAAAGAGGGATGGGTAACTACAGGTTCAAATTATCAGATATGATCCCAAATGCCTGGTTTTACAAACTCAAGGACATGGGAAAAGCAAGAAAGCGAACCCCAACTCAGTCCAAGAAGAAAAAACAACCTTCACCATCCTCAACCACACAACCTTCAAAACCAAAGCAACCCCACCAATTCAATACCAGGAAGTCTTACTACTTCACAAGGGAGCTTAACCCAAATGATAGAATCTACACCTCGCCACCAAATAAACAAAATGCCAAATACAATGATTCCCCTGAAGCCCCCAGAAAATCATCCAAACAAAGACTCAAGAGAAGAACTGCAAGGACTTCTTCACCTAAGCTTGCTGTTGCCGCTAACAATGACAACTCCTCGTCACCACATGATAGCTCTGTTGAATCAGAGTTCCCTGACCCAGAATTCAGAACAGACCGTGTTCTCGCCACTGAAGCATTAGATGAAACGGTTTCTTGGTCCAACTCTTTTGCCTGCAAGGTACACTCCAACGCCAAGGACATCATCATTGATGTAGACAACAATTCCACAGAAAGAAAAGACGATAAGCTAGAAGGGTATGAATATGATTCCTTGTCAGACCTCGTGCTTCCACCAATTGTGACCAAGCCTGCAAAATTCAATGACTTGCTGAGTGATGCCAAGAAGAAAGAAACCAAAACCAAAACCAAAATGGATGCACAAGAAGAACTAAACCTGAAGGGGCCTCTAAGAGTTAAAATTGTGAAGGAAGGCGCTGCACCAATGAAGGAACATAAGAACACCCCTGCTAGGAGATTCTCTGTGAGTTCTTCTCCAGGAGTGAAGCTTCGGATGAACTCGCCGCGAATTGCCACCCGGAAAGCTCAGGCACATGGCCGGAGGAATGCGTCGTCCGCCGCTGGCTCCGGCTCCCAGAGAAGCCTCTTGGATAGCTTTGCAATTGTGAAGTCATCACTGAATCCACAGAGGGACTTCAGAGAATCAATGGTGGAGATGATTGTGCAGAATAACATAAGGACATCAAAGGATTTAGAAGATCTTCTTGCTTGCTATCTTTCTCTTAATTCAGATGAGTATCATGACCTCATTATCAAAGTGTTCAAGCAAATATGGTTTGATTTAACTGATAATTAGTAGAAGAACAAGTAACCAATTGAGATTTGAGACCATTCTAAACCAGTTTCTCAAGTTTCTGTTTCTCACAATTTATGTTCACATGTAAGTAATATTCATATCTTGGTTAAGCTTAATGTATATATCTTACTCCTTAGTCAATATTTAAGGGTGACACTGTCCAAGACGTTTGCATTTTTAAAATGGAAAACCGAAATTGGATGCAGAAATCAAGAGAAGCAATTGCATGCGCCATCCCAGAGGTTTTGTGATGGAATTGAACTATGGAATGAAATTTACTTTGTGTAAATAAATGGGATTTGAGGACTTTTTGTTAACTAGGAAATAGTTCAGTTAGTTTATTTATGAACTGCAGAGTTTAGTTACATATGACTCCACAATAGTGTGGAATTGGCATGCAAACGTGTAAAATGGTTTTTGAACACTGGCTTCATTTGGAATTTTAGACCATCTTCTGTGAGTTTAGAAAGGCAAAAAAAGTTTGCCACAAACGGGTGATTGTATTGTTAGCTTTGTGTCATCTTCCTCAAGAAAAACTTAGAGCATAAAATTTGCTTCTGAATTTGGGTACCTGCATGGACCCGAAGTTGTTTGAGAACAAGACATAACTGGCACAAAGTTGTATAAATTGTTCATATTGTAAGAGACAGAACCAGTTGCGAAAACTGACAACTTCTTACAATAAAGTTTGGAATTTTTATTATTTCCTTTCACTCTAAAGAAATTGCCCTTTTAAGTACACCTCCTTGATTTCACGTCTTTCATCCCGAAATTTAAAGGGTTTCTTTCCTAGCCAGAACATGCAGCTTTTAAGATCTTGTATGTTTCTTCTTCACTCAACAACATCACTGAGGAGAAAGCTATATATTCACTCAAGTTATTATTGCACATTATTACTTTACACATTTTCTCATCACCTTGCTATAAAATTCAAGTGTATGTTAAAACATAAATGTCCCATTAAAAAACCTCTAGATAATATCTAGATATCAGTCTCCTCTCAGCAATATTTAAATCTCAAAAGTTTAATGCAGATATCTGAAACTTGTAAGTCTTTTTTACATATCTGCAAGTTTGAATAAAAAAAATTCAGAAAAAGAAACATTTTCAATGTCCATATGTTTTTCAAATAGAGATATTTCCCCCCTAATCATGAACTTGAGAATTCAAATTGCAATAGTCTCATTGCGTTAAATCCTATGAACTGTGGATGAAACGAGGTAAAAAAAAGGGTATTTTTCTGAAGTGTGTCTAAAGGTGAAAGATTGATTTTCAAAAGCTAAAGCAACAAGCTACTTGGTTTATTACAAAAGTTGTTTGAAAACTTTAACTAGAGACATAGGCACATCTGGTGACTGATGAGGACCTTTTGTGCCCTAGGCTTATATGAATAGTTTTGGTGTGTGCCCTATGTTTATAATATAAATAGTTTTACACAGTGTGCTATAACATATGGGTGTGGGGTCTGCATAAAAAATTATTGGGTAAGTTGAATATCCAACGTTTAACAGATGAAAAAAAAAACCAGAAGATGAACACTTTTAATATAACTCCATGAATTATTTATATCATCCAATCATTTTATGATATATAGTAACACGTGAGTGAAATTACTAATAATACCATGCAAAGGATTCAGATATATATTGATGATGGATAAATTGAAAACATAAAGTGGAGTAGTTTCTTTTCCTTTTCCTCTTGGTTGAACATTTATGTAAATTTTTGGCTTTAGCTATCCCTATATTCTAATATTTTATGTGGCACATACAGTTGAAAGGAAAATCACCATTGATAATGTAGCCTCTTTTTACGACAAAGGAGGTTCTAGCTTGACAAAAAGACCAAAAGATAATAAAATAATATATTTGAAATGGTTATTTATTTGTCTGAGGACTGTCTGTGATTCTAGCAGTACCAAGTTGCATCTGAACTTTAAAATCTCACTTGTCGCTGTAAAAAGTTATGGAACTTCGTTCTCATAAGTTAAATACTTTATTTGTCATCCTTATACTAAGTATTAGCTTTGACCCTTTGATCATGATTCATTTAAAAAGTGTGGTTTTGATGGAGACATTGACATGCCAGAGGGAGCCATAACAAATATTTAAAACTCTCTGTTTTTTTTTATACACTACTTGATTTGAGTTATTTTTAAATAATAACTCTTATAGTATGTTTAATTTAGATGATACAGGATTGGTTTAATATAATTTGTTTGGCATAAATGTAAGAATGGAGAAATAATTTTTAGAGGGATATATCTCTTCTTTGTTCTCCTTGGAGTTTTAACTTTCACTTTATTTTTTATTTATTTTAATATAATTTATTTCTTTGTTTTCTACTAAACATAGCATAAAATAGTTATTCTCAATCATCACTCTTAGTTTATTTTGTTAAGGTTAGCATTATATATAATTAAAATAGTTGTTGTTTCAATAATGACTATAAAAAAATTATGTTAATCTTGTAATTTAATTTTTTGAAATATGATATCATAGTAAATAAATAAATTTTAACATCAGATTAAAAAGAATGAATGGTAAAAATGAAAAGTAACACTAAAATTATTTTCTCTATGAGAAAAATGAATATTACTATTAAAATCCGATGACAATATGAGAAATTTGTAAATAAAAAATAATTAGCAAGACAGAAAAATCTGTAGGTAAATCTAGCATCGTAGCACCGTATGTGAAGATTGTTATTTAGTGGAGAATCTCTACTTCTAGGAGTAGCAGTAGATGCCAAAGTATGTTGCTTTCGTCATTTTGATGTGGTTTAATGCTCACATACTTTTGGACTAACATATTTTTCTTCCATTTTTTTAATTTTAATTTCTTAATTTTTTTTTATCTCGTAAAAAGAATTGCAGAAAATGCTTAAGAGGAAATTTGACACCTCTCTGTCTCATAAAAAGAAGTGTAGAAAATGCTTAATAGCAACTTGGTTCTCTTTAGCAATTCAACTGGTGTGATTTTATCTATATATTATATAATTATAATTATGAATTATATAAATTGGTAAGAAATATTTATGTGCACAAGTATGTTTTATATTTTTTTTGAAATAGAAAAATGTTTTTCATGACTGATTTAAAAGAATTTGTTTCTTATTTCTATAATCATAATAAAAATTTATAGAATAAATTTAAATTTTTAAAAAATTATTGTATTTATCTTTTTTAAAATTGTGTTAAAACCATACAAGAATTTTTAGAAAATCAACAAATATTTTTTAATTTGAACACTTCATCGATAAGTATCTTACGAATGTCGTATCGATATGTATACAATGTCCATGAATTTCAATTCTCCTTACAACAATGCCACGCAAGTTGTTTCGGAGCTTAGGGCACGAAAGTTCATTTGGGACTTAGAACAACCAACGTAATTAGAAACACACACAAAAACGTTATTTTGCAACACTATTTTTGTGGGGCATAATGTATTCAAATTAGTCACTCGCACACTAGAGAACTACACAATTCGTGCTCCTCTCTTAAAATCCCTAACCTTGTTCCCCGAAATCCCTTTCCTAAATCCCTCATTGTGAGGTTGAAAAACTGGTAAGTAATTTGTTAAATGACACTTTTGAGTTAGTGAACACTACAAAAATAACATTGATTAGCTACTATAAATATAAATTGGTCATAATATGGACACTGACAGTATAGACTAAGTGGACACTAATTTCACAAAAATATATATAAAATATTTAATGTTGGCTAAAGAGACATTAAACACACACTAAAATTTAAAAATAAAGCAAAAATTATAAATAAATAATTAACATTGTCCTTGGTAACATAAATAAAATAAATAAATTTATTTTTAATTAAAAAATTCATTTTAGTGTAGATATTAATAACGCAAATATTTTTTATAAAATCTATAATATAAATAAAATATATTAAATACATTAAATATTTGCGTCTATTAAACTCACATAAAATAGTATTCGGAAATTTATGCATATTAGAGACACATCCATTATATCAATTTTATGAAGAAAAAAACATTAAAAATGAGGGGAAAAAAAGCATTAAAATCACATGTTAAAATTGAGAAGGTTTAAGCATCAGAAACTTCATCTCTCACAACTTGGTGTGCCCAAATCCACCTTCTCTCCGAACCTTAAACCTTCTCCCTAATCGTCGTCCCAAATTTCTGATGTGTGGAGCTCGGAAGACGTTGTTGGTGAAGCTTGGAAGACTTACTGGTAAATAAATTCTCAAACCATCCATTGTTTAAGAAGTTTTGACAAACCCTAATTTGCGAAGAGACGAGTCTGAATCCAAAATCTTAAAGGTGGAGACACACAAAGGTTGTTTTCGTGAAGAGGTAGAGGTTTCAGGAGTATATAAACCTGCACACACTTACATACAGATTTTTCCATATGTACACACAGATCTGAAATCAGGTTGTAACAGTTATTTACGACAATTTTATATACAGATTTTTGTCCGTATATAACTATATTTTACATGCAAATTTAGTATCTTACATACGTATTTGAGTTGTATGTAATTCCAATTTTTTTTTAGTGTTATAACTTTAAAATATAATTATTATTTTTATTTAATAAAGTAATACCTTGATTTTGTATCTGTCTGCAAGTTATTATTTTTATTATTTGCAACAAAAAAATTAATAATAAAAGAAACATATGAGACGCTTGATAAAAGCATATATAAAACCAAAGCCTGTAAAAGATGGAATGTAAGTTATTGTTTACATTGTTTCCATTGATTACTTCTACAATGTCGAATGATAAACTACTTTATCTTTACATGCCGACAAAATGAGTAGGTGGTACAAAGTTACATTCAAATCCAAATCGACACGTTGGTATCGATAGATAATTAATATTTTATTCACAAATTTATATAATTTCGTAAGTAACTTTTCGCACAATTTCACAGTTAATTTATTCTAAAAAAATACTAATTTCTGGTAAAGACTGAATTATAAATTATCTTGTAAAAATATAAAAATGTTATACTTTTAGAAAACATTATTTTGATATAACTGTTACTTTATTAATAACATTAGAGGTTAATGTTAATTTTAAAATATTTGGGTTTCCGTTATAGCATTCGGCCAAAGGATAATGAATGTGTAAGTGTCACTTTACAAAATATTAGAGCAATTTTCCTATAATTAAATAATTTATTTCTTTATAAAAAATAATTATTTTTTATATTTATGATTTTTTATTTAAGTTTTAATAATATGTTATTAAAAAAAATAAGAGAATCGTGTGACAATACTTATCAATTCTAACTATACTCACTCTGAGATCATATATCACTTGTATATATATAATCTATAATATAATTTTGTTTTATCAGCAAGAAACAATAAATAAATTATTAAGAATTACTTTAGGGATGATTCAACCCTTATACATACAACTCCAAACAAAAGAAATATCTCAAAACTCACTAAAAAGCTACTATAGGAAACACCAAGAAACCACTTACTCAAACTAACAATTGTTCTTGATAATAAACAGGCAAGTTCACGGATCAAGATACCGATCAGAAAAAGAAAAACAAGTAGAATCACATTTTACTTTAATGATACAAAACATATACATATCTGACGCTTTTCTCTTGTAACAATGCTAGGATGGAAATATTAGGATTTTTAATTTTGAGATAGGTGATTTATGTTTGGATTGAGGAGTGAAAGTGTGAGAATTTGATGGAATAGATATGTAAGAATTTAAGAATAAAGTGTGAAATAGATTAGTGTGTTTTGACTGGAATATGTTATAATAGATGTGTGAGAAAAAATTATTGAAGGGTGAGTGATGAGATGTTTGTGTAGGTATTTTGAAATATTTTTAATAGAGTAAAATGTAAGATTGCAAATATACCTTTATAATTAAAAATTTATAAATAATGAAATATGAGAGTTTTTTTTATGTATATTTGATTTAATTATAATTTTTTAAATTACTTTTGGTATGTTTGAATTAATATTCTCCAAAAAAAAATACAGGATATTTAATATTCTCGGAATATGGAAGAAAGTTGTCATAAAAATAATATTATGTAAGTAATATACTAACTTTGGATAATATTTAAAATAATTTTAAAAAAGATTTATTTATTTTTTCATTTTAGTTGTTTGTTATTAAAATATTATTTTCAGAACTTAATTTTGAAAAAAAATATAAATTACGTAAATCTGTCAGAAAATACAAAATTATCATAAATAATTATGTTTTTATTAAAATAATATTTTGATATTCATAATTATAAGATATTTATAATTGTAAAAAAGTTAGATGAAAAATTATCAATATATATAAAAATTTAAAATTTTTAGATATAAATAAATAATTTAAATATTCATAATTTTATAAAATATAATTAAAAAATAATTTTGTATTGATTTAAATAATATTATTAATTATAGAATTTTTTTTATTATAGGAATGAATTCAATATTTACACATATATCTGGAAAAAAAATTAATCATTTTCATAAAAAAAAATAGAAACACAAATCCAACCACATGCAACATATATAATGAGAATAATCAATTATGTCTTATTTATAACATACTACATAGTAAATTATGCCTTCAAAATTAGTGAATAATCAATTCAAAGCTAGTGGATAATTGATTATGTCTCATTTATAACATAATGCATAATCAATTATTTGTAAAAAATTAAATTTTAATATTTTGGAAATTTTAAAAAAGTTTAAATTTTATAATATAATTAATTTTTTATTAATATATATAATATTTTTATTTTATTATAAATAATTTTTTTTATCAAAAAATTATTTAATATTTTTATTTTGTAATATAATTAATATATATTTCGGAAAATCCTCTTTTAAATAATTTTAATTATCTTTTTATCATATATGATTGTTAATCAAATATGTAAATAAAACATAACAATAAAATATAATAAAAAAATTATATTTTTATATTCACAAATTTATCTTTTAGAATTGAAAATTATGCAAATTATTTATCTTTTTGTTTTTGAAATTTGGTTATATTTTAAAAGTTAGAAAATGAACTGATAAATTTTCAGAGTAAAGTAACTCAAGGACACAAATGTATGTCTCCTGTGATTTTTTCTTAATCTCTCCAAAATTTAGAAGGACCACTTTGTCCATCCCTCCAGTTCCATGCCCCCATATCCTTTCATGTTTAGAAACAAACAAGGGGTGCCCTTCACTTCAGTCTGCATCAGTGTATCCGTGATCCAAACACATTAATGCTTTGTTTGGATGACAGAGTGAAAATGAAGGAGTGAATTTAAGATGATTTGAAAGGAAAATGTAAAAAAAATTAAGGTGTTTGAATTAAGTTAAATAGAGTAGAGAGTGTAGGAAAAATTGATGAAAGTTTGTGAGTGATGTGATAGGTATGATTGAAATTATATTTTTTTAATTGATAAGAATGTAAGTTTACAAATTTACTTTTATATCTAAAATTTGTTAAAAAATTAATTTGATTTATTTATTTATAAATTATAATTATTTTAATTAAAATATTTATAATTATAAATATTTGATAAAAACTTATTTTTACATTAAATATATTATCATTTTTATCTTTATTTTTTTAATTAATATAATTATTATATAAATTTATTTTTATATTATTAAAAAGTATTTATTATTATTATTTATATTTATAATTTATTATATATAATATGATTAATTATGTTATTTTATAATAATTATTTTTTATAACTTTATTATATTTTTATATTTAAATTATAAATTTATTTTAAATAAAAATAATAATAATTTAAATGTAAAATGAAAAAATAAGAAAATAAATTGTAATTAATTAATTAAATATATATATATATTTATTTAGTAAATTGTAACTTTCTTCCCAATCCAACGAACAAAGTTTTGATTGAAAAAAAAAAATTTGATTTTCGTGTGTTTTTGACTGTATGTGTATTGATGTATTGGTTTTGACAATTTCTTCACACACAGTAAATACCTTATTTCCATACCTGAAACAAACAGGACCTAAAGATTTTTAAGACACTAGGTACTCTTTTAGAGTTTTATCTTTTGAAAGTATTTTTTTTATGTCAATTTGAGTTAAGACATTTTAAGGTTATGTAACATTTTTTTTTATTGTAATAGGATTACAACATTTCTAAAATATTTTAATAAAAAAAATATAAATCAGTCATAAAAATTGAGATCAAATATCAATAGAATATATATACATAAGTTATAACTTATGATCTATTTATATATTATTAATTTTTATTTGTTGAAATTTATGTTTACTAAAACTTCAAGTTTTACAAAGTAAGTGTGATTTTATTAAGAACTTGAGAGAAGAACATATTTTTTTTAAATAGTAAAAATATAAAGATATCCTTTTATTAAAAACTAAAGGACATGCTTGTTTATTTAAACAATAGAAGGATGTAAGTATGATTTAAAGAAAGATAAGTTAAACTTTTTCTTTATCTTTTTAAAAGAATGAATTTTTTAAAACCAATTCATTTTTAAAATTAGTTTGAAAATGACTTGATGTTTGTATAAAAAAAATAATTTACAGAATAACTTAATAATAAGTACTTTTTATACATATATGAAAAGAATTAGAGAGAAGAAAAGGCATAATGTTCCTTCATGAGTTTAGTCTGAAAAATGTAGTAGCTGTGACAGTTCTCATTTATTATCATGGGTTAATTCCATTTTAAAGTAGTGAATTGAAGTTTCAAGGTGTTATGTGTAGCGAGAGTGTGACATATCATGAAGCATGCTGAGTTCAATAAAAGACAAAGTGTTCACATTATTCAACTTCCTCCACTGTGTCTTATTTCCACCATACAAATCAACAATTAAGCAAATAGCTAAAGACCAAAGCCTTTAGGTATCTTTCTCTTTCTACGTACGGCTCCATCTTTCTTCTCCTTCAATCTTTTCCTCTTTGTCTCATGCAAGGTCAGAAGTGTCTCTTAAAGACTTCATATTAAATTAACGTCAAATTAATATATATATATAAATAAATAAGTATAGTATAATATTTCTTTACAAATTAATTTTGTATGATTAAGTTAGAAACAAATGTTGAAGATTCGATTAGTGATAAAAACATTTTATATATAAGTGAGTGCAAACATCATCTTATGAATTAGTTTTATGAGATTGAATTCGTTGGAGATCCACATTTTAGATAAATACATTTTATAGTATATAAGTGAGTGCAAATCTCACCTTATTAGTCAGTTTTGTAAGGTCATCGAGTTAGGCTTAAAATTCAATTCGTAATATTGTGTTAGAGTTATTTAAAGTCTATCGTGGTGAAAGTTTGCTAGTCTTATCAGATTACCTGTTATCGGATCACTAACGAATCACCCATAAATATATAGTCTCACACACGAGTTTAAGGATCTTGATGCGATGAGTATGTGTTAGAGATAAAACATTAATTAAAGATAAAAATATTTTATAGTATATAAATGGATAAAAATAAAGGTTGAGTTAAATTTAAATTCATTTCTTAGAATCAAGCTTAAAATCTAATAAAAAATTTATTATTTAAGATGATATCAAAATCTATCATAATCAAATTTGTTTAAAATAGTATGTTATCTCCTATTAATCTACCTACAAATATATATTTCACATTCATGAAGTTCATTAAGTGAAAAAAAATCGGTATATAAACTTGTTTAGATAAATGGTATTATTCTTTGTTGGAGATCTCATATCGACTAGAGATGAAAATATTTCATTATATATAAGTGAGTGCAAACTTCATCCCATAAGTCGGTTTTATGGGGTTTAGTTTGAGTTAAAGTTCACTTCGTAATATACTTTTAAATATTTAAATTTGTGTTTAATTTAATATGACGTGAAACCAAAATTTGTTTGATTATATTAATTTATTTATAGGCTATTAAAAGTTTTCTCATATAATTTCTTTAAATTTGTAGATAAAATAAGTTTAACTTATAAAAAACCTCATTTTATTTTAGTTTTCTTGAATAAGTTTGAAATGTATCTTGAAGCAAAACCGTGAAACAAGGTGTAAGAGTGGGTCTAACGTGTTAGTTAGATGAAATGAAACGATAATGATTGTGACATGCACGGAACCAAAACATTTGTCTCCATTGTGTCTTTTTTGTCGCAATCAAAAGGTAGTAAGATATAAGAAATTAACAAATAAAGGAATGTTACAAGCCACATAATCGAAAGATGATGGAACAAAAATAAAACCAAATTGGCAATGTGTTAGGAATGTAATTAAAAACAAATGTAAATACAGTTTATTCATTCACCAATGTTTCCATCCTTCCATTTTGAGCTAAAAGAGAACAATAACTCGTGTAATTAAAATACTAAATTGTTTTTTATATTTTTATTAAAATCAATTATGTCATTATATATATATATATATATATATATATATATATATAAACTTATTCTTCTAGTGAAGATGAGCCAAAGTTAAGCAGATCAGAGTTATTTTCGACGACAATCACCAATAAAAAAAACACAAATAACTTTTGGATTGGAAAAAAAAATCTAACATAATAAATTATATTTTCTAATTATAATTATTTTCCTACACAATTAGTGTTGGACATCCCACGTCGATTAGAGATTATGACATTTCATTGTATATAAGTGGGTGCAAACCTCACCTCATGAGTTGGTTTTATGGGATTGAGTTAGACTTAAAGTTTACTTTATGATATGGTATCAAAGCTATTTTTTAGTTTATCCTATCCTAGCGAATGTCTTTTGGTCTTATCAGACCATCCACTATCGGATCATTATATAATTGATTATGAAAAAAAAATTAATTTAAAAATCTCCGTAATTAATTATGTAGAGCCTTTTTACTATAATTCGGTTACCCAGCAAAATCCATTATACATTCTTAATGTCGATTCTTTTTAATTAGTTTGAAATATAATAAATAACTAAAATAATAATAATAATAGAAAGAAAATGATTTGTTTTTCATTGACCTAATTCAAACACTTATGATTTCATTTTTGATCCTACCATATGGTTAACAAGAACATATGTATGAGTGTGGACGTTGACTTTTGAAGGTTTTCAGGTTTTGAAAGCTGAGAGAAAAACGATTAGAAAAAAGAGAAGGTGTGATAATGAAAGAAGAAAGGATTAATGTTTGATAGAGTACTGAAGCCAGGTGAATCTGTTAATTAATGTCAGAAGAAAAATAGTAATGTGGCAGACATATATGATCCCCAAATAATTTGATTTGAGAAAGGACAAGGAGAGTCAGATCCAACATAACATCTACCTATAGAGCAACACTACTGCATGTGTCATCGAAAATCTGCCAGATTCTGGATTTTGCTTAAATTTCGCTAAAGGCTATAATGTCTTGTCTCTCTTCTTCTGCTGTTTCAGAAATATGTTACAGTGGTGGTGAAAATCAAACACATATCACAAACCCTAGCAAATCTAGACACCATTCACAACAAACAAAAACCATTAAAAGGAAAGGGGAATAGAAAAGGAAGAGACATATCCATGCATATGTGGCTAGGGTATAGCTTCTTCCTACCTATATCTACTGCCCTATCAAATATTAATGCTTTCAATTATTGCACAACATGTCAAGAGATGGATCCATGAATGAGGTAAGGGCCCCCTAATTTTCCAACTTTTTTTTTTCTATTGTAAATTCAATTTTTTTCTATTCAATTCAATTTTTTTATCAATTTTTGTACTTGTCAATAAATGTTCTTTTATTTTATCAATATTTTTCCTTAATAACATTTTTCTACTCTTGTTTTTCGAGGGTTTACAAACAAATTCTCCTTTCACAATTATTAGTTATCATGCATAATTATAACACTACAAAAAAATTATGAAATAAAAATCGATTTTAGAAAAAAAAATAATTAGTTGATATAGTGACTAAATTAGAGATCATTTTAAAAATTAAAAAAAAATTGGTTTTTAAATTAGTTTGTATTACTGTTAAATGATTTTTAAATTGGTATCTAATCCGCAACTAAAATTTTTGCTACTAAATTTAGAATCTAAATAATTAGTAGTTAAAACTTTGGTATCTAATTAGATATCAATTATACCAATTTAGAAACTATTTAACAATAATAAAAAATAATTTAAAAACTAATTTTTTTTTTAGTTTCTAAAATATTTCTAATTTAATTATTATAAAAATTAATTATCTTTTGTCTCTTAAATTAATTTCTATTTCATAATTTTTTTTTAGTGTAAACTCATATATGTTATTAGCAACACTTGGTATTGTTGATGACAATTGTAATAATGTGCTATGGAAATTATATTTAATTTATTAGTTTTATATATATATATATATATATATATAGATTTTATGAAGTAGATTTTTAAAATATGTAATTCATATAAATTTTAATGTTTATATATTAATTGAATAAAGTATTTTATTTTGCTGTGAAAGATAATTTTTATGAATATTGATATTTTGATAATTTTATACTAAATTATAACAAAAAAAAATATTATTTTATTAAAATAGAATAGAATAGTTTTAAATTTACATTGTCTTTTAGGGTTGTATACTATGTCTCTATCATATATAAATATAAAAAATAATATCTATAGTTGGTCCCTCCCTGGGAAGTCTCTGGTACTATCCTGTGTGGGCCTGCTTCTTTTCATTGCACGCTTCGCAGTTCACACTTCTAGGAATTGCCCACATAACGCATCAAGACAGAAATGGCCACAAATTTCAGAATTTTCTTTTCTCTCTCTTTTTATAACAAATCTAGATGACTGTGATTTCAGGATTCCCTAAGGTCCAACTCATCATTCATCTTCTACAAACGTTTATCAAAACTTTTGGACATTATTCATTCAAATTTTAGTGTTTTGCTCTTTTCAGAATAATACTTCTTTTAGTTTTTCATTATTGTTTCCAAATAGTTTGTTTTTTTTAACTATTTTTCCAATAATATTCTTCCTTATAATTAAGAGTAATAGAGACATTACATTAAAAGAAATACAAAAACTAGTTAAAAATTGAACACAGTTTTATCTGAACTTATGCAACAGCCTTAAAAACTTTTACTTGAGAATGAAGGAAGTAAGATATTTTGTTAAATATAGTCACAGAGGGCTAATATAAATAATTATAGAAATATGAGAGTATCTTAAAAGCCAAAATTTGAGTCCCATAACATAATTTTCATGGACTTTAAGTTTAGGGCTTCGGTAAATAAAGAGTGAAGGTAGCTACATTTTTATTGAAGCATGTTTTTTTTATCGACAATAACTAAGAAATTTAAAATGTGAATCATTTCAGGTGGTTCAACCTTTAAAAAAAAAACAATAATCAGATATTTTTATTAAAGTTAGTATAACAAATTTTACAATCTCAAATATAAAATTAAAAACATTATTTAAAAATAAAAAAAATTCAAATGAAAAAATTATTAAAAAAATTGGGTAAGATTATCTCCATATTAAGAGACCTGAATGAGGTTTTAATTTAAGTTCTCTAAATTCCACTGTACGGTATCACTTCTTATGAAAATTTTGTAATTTCTTACTCTAATTTAAGGATATTATAATATAAAATATATTTTTTAAAATTTTTATGACCAAAAATGTCATTTAAAGTTTTGAAGCTTATTTTTATGTATAAGAGTATACTAGAATGAGGAGTTCTTATAAAACTCAAATTTTACTCTTATAACCCAATGTATGTATATACTTTATTTAAATAAGCTTTTCAAGAGGCAAAATATATGAGATTCTAAAAGCATCTATATTGCATGAGTCATACACTATATGACAAGATTAAGATTTAGATTTTATAAAAATGGATTTGTTTATACAAGCTAAAACTGATTTGGTTATAAATAAAAATAAAATTTTAATAAATTAATTATAATGTATAAAAATATAGTTTTATTTTTACTAAAAAAATTGGAGAAATCTTCAATTATATATTAAGTAAGAATTTTGAAATATAATGACTTCTGACTATTTGGATGAGGCATAACTATATACGTTACTTGAAAAGTCACAATTCCGTACATAATTAAAGAGCCCCGTAATTCAGTTCACACGCGAGAAGGAATTGGTTTATATCAGTATAAAATACACTTATTTGTTATATTTTCAATATCTTTATATAACATGACGTTTTAAACTATTCAATACTTGAATTATAATTATATGTTATGTACATTAATCATTCAAAGAAAAATAATAATAATTATCATTGTATATATTTCAAAAATAATATATATATATATGGAAAAAACGCATGCAAAAATAACATATAATCACAAATTAGCTGAAAAAATAAATAACAAATGATTTAATATAGTTCGGTCGCTAACTGCAACCTACTTTCACACGGACAACAATTATTAGGTTTTGATTTTTATTCTGTGCACATCAATTACAAGTATAATGATATCTTTAAATAGAAATTATAAAGAAAACACAATGATTAAACATATTAAATATAAATTATAAAGAAAACACAATGATTAAGCACATTTAGTAAATATGGTGTGTAGTAAACATGGTGTCTAATCTGTAAAATTTAGATTGAAAGGTAATATATATTTGTTATATATATAAATAGGAAATTATTGATTTATATTTATTTATTTATTATTATTTTTATAAGTGTTTGAGAAAAGCAGTTTCTTATTTTTGAGTTTGGCAGTGTTATGTACTCTTGTTTGAGTATGAAATTTATACTTTGCTGAAATGAGTAACCAAGGTGAGTACCTTTGCCTTCTGTCAATGTCATCTCCAGCTCACAACATGCCTGCAACCCACCCTACTCTTTTTCTTCATCCCTATATTTTTTTCAAATTTTTTTGTTTCAACCAATAATATATATCTCGGGTTAAAATATAATTTTGGGTATCTTTTCCACTTTTTATTTTATTTTAATATTTTCAAATTTATAAAGTTTTGTCCATTGACATTTATCAACTTACCCAAACAAATTAGAGATGACACATCATATAAACATTTATCATATAGGCTAATGATAGATTGATATTCTTAATCAATATCTACATTTACTTGATAATTAAATATATTATTATTTTACTTAAAAAATTATATTAATTTTTATTAAAAAATATAATATTTTTATTATTAAAAGAATTAATAAAATAATAATATATTTAGTTGTAAAGTGAATATGATGTTATCTAAAGATATCAAACTATCCTTCTTATTCATCCTAATGTGTGGATGTCATAAGAGTTTCAACCTATTCCTATTTATCATATAATTTATAAGGTTCAGACACTTCTCTTAAATAATGATGTATCCGTGTCGGATACATGTATCAGTGTCGACACTCATACGACACTCATAGGACCCTTATCGATGAAGAAGTGTTCAATTCAAAAAATATTTGTTAGATTTTTGAAAATTCTAGCACGGTTCTAACACAATTTTAAAAGGTATAAATACAATAATTTTCTAAGAACTCAAATTTATTTATTGTATAAATTTTTATTATGATTATAAAAATAAGGAACAAATTCTTTTGAACCTTCCTGCTTCCAAAAGAATTTGAAACATACTTTTGCACATAAATATTTATTTTCAATTTATATAATTCAAAATTATATAAATATAAATTCTTGTTCTACATTTTAGAAATTATACGTATCTCCGTATCTGTATTCATGTCGTGTCAGTATCCGTATCCGTATCCGTATCTGTGCTACATAGCATATAACACAATTGACATAATGTAAAAAAAATATCGATAATTGTTTTGTTGTATTAAAAGTACTTTAATAATTAAAATGATTTTTTTTTATAAATTTTGAAAAAAATGAATATATAACTCAACTATGTTAGATCTTGTTGATATATTTCATTTTCTATTGATGTGCATTAAACATGCATGGCAATCAAGATTTTGGGTATCTCTTCTGAATTCTAAAAATTAGTTTCTACTTTTAAATTAAAAAAGCTACTCATTTAATAATATTAACTTTAAAATTAAAATAAGAAAATGTATCTTAATTATTTCGAGATTATATTATTTATTTTCATATTATATCACACTCCATTACTTTTATTTTATTAATGTTAGTTTTAAATTTTTTATAAAAAATTCAGAAATAAAAAATAGAATCAAACAACACGTCCTTCTTATAAAAGAAAAGTAACCCAAAAGGGCTATTAACTAAATCCAAAATCACGTGAACATGCAAGAACATTTACATATCTACCTAATATTCTTTGATTCTTTAGTTCTCATATGCATCTATATAATATAAGGACACCCTAATAGTGAAATTGGATCATAATATTTGAGTTTTATTTCAACTAGGACTCTTCATTCATTCATTTTTTCTTTCTGATGTGATGTTTTTGCCGAAATATCATCATCGATTAAGCCATTTTCAAAGACGTTGCTACCATAATCTCATAGGACGATATGGTGTGATTTTCTTGATTTTCCCCAAAATTATAAGGTTCTAAAAAATTGTTTCTCATGGGGCCTTCTACTATGACATTGTAACCACCAAATTTTATTTTAATTTTCTCCCCAAAAGAAAAATTTAGATTGCGTTATTATGTTAGAAGAATTTCCCAAGTTAATTAAACAATTAGCATGTAAGTTTTTTCGATTAAATTTTCCATAAAATGCATTACAAATTATAGCAAAGTATATTAGAAATGTAAGGTCGATAGGCCTAGTTCTTCCTTTTGCTTATTTCTTCAGATGTTTTTTTATTTCATTTTCTACATATTCTCCTTCTATATTTTCTTTTTTATTTTGAAATTATTTTTTATTCCTTTTCAAATAAATTTGATCAATTAGAAGGTGAGATAATCCTATTGCAATTCAATTTAAAGTAAGTTAATTTTTTTCTAACATCCCTCTATTATTAATTTTGTGAATCTATCTATTAATATTCACATTTTTAACTGCTCATCAGTTGAGAAATGTTTTTATTTGTATTTTGGTTGATTTAGTGATGCTTAGTCTAGAAGTTTTGGTATATTCTTAATTCTCTTTTACTTATTACTTGGATACAAGTAATACCAAGAGAGAAGAGAAACTCCTTTAAATTATAAATAATTTTCATTCAAAATGATGAAGGGTTATTGTTGATGAAAATTTTGAAATTGTGTCTTGTCATGTATGGATTTGAACTAATTGTATTGTATTTTTCAATTGAACTTTGAACTTGATAAACGATTGGAATAACCAAAATGAGTTATACTTGTTAAAATAGATAAATGTTGTAACAAGTTCTTGTACTCAATATTTTTTTTAAAGCTGAGAGAGACAAAATGAGTGGACTTGAGAATAAGATTTTTGTTATGTAAGGGTAAAAGAGAATAAGAATGCCAATTTTCATTCAGTTATTTTTTTTTAACTCTTCTCTCTAGTTTCTTTTTTTTTGACTTCTTTCTGCATTTTGGTTTTCTTCTTCAATGCAGTTTAAATTATTTGAATTACCAGGTTCTGTTTTTTTTATCAGCTTATGATGTTTAAATTTTCATTTGTTCATTTTTTTCTAGTTAATTGCTTTGTTCTTTTTATTTTGATTTTCTTCATGATTCTATTGCAGTAGTAATTCTCACCATTTTGAGTTTTTTTTTTATCAACAATAAATATATAAATTAAATAGAATATTTTAGGAGTATTCTAATCTTTATACTGAAACTTTAAGCTCGCAGAATTTTGAAATATCACAAGTCTAATTCATCCGTATAATTTAATTATGATTTGAATGCTTAATTCAAATAGAAGATTGATTTAGTTATTGTTAATGCTTAATGTATTTTCTCTAAATCAAACTTGACAAAAATAAAAATAATTCTTCGAATAGTTTTGCAAAATAAATCAACCCCATGTAAAATTCTTAATTTGATTTTGTTTACTTGTGTTGATGATTGAGAAATAATCTTAGTTGCATCCCTATTCAATAGCTAAAATTTGGCATGCTAAACACCTGTAACTTCTCCTTTAGATACGTGGTCTATTTTTTCTCTAACCTGTGAACCTAGTCTACTTCTCTACCAATATTTCTTATAATTACTGTCCTGCCCTTGCATTTTTTATTTCATGAACCTGAGTTGTTCAGAACCACACTTATTCACAAAATTATCACACAATGGTAAAAGTAATTATGATAGGAATTATTATGAGAAACACTCTCATGTCCAAAAATGAGAAAGATTGATGACAAATACAAATGCTACCAATCAGAGTTTAGGATTGATCTATAAACAAACAGTTCAAATAAAATGTCGAAATAAGCTGAATGAGTAATTAAAATGTCATCGTGATAATGTGTGCTTTTAACTTCTATACGGATCAAAGAATCAGAGTTCAAGAGTTTTACTTCATTTACATATAAATGAATAATTATTATAGAGCAAATAATATGGTGTTTTTAGTTATTAGTCTTCCAAATAAAAGAAAGAGTAGTTCAACATTTCTCACTTTCTTTTGCCATTGTAATTAAATTTCATTGAAGAAAAACATCAAACATAACATTATGGCCTCTATTCTTCATAATAAACATTCTCCATGAATTTTATTTCCTTCAAAACTAGTATAACACAAATAAGATTATAATAAACACTCAACTAATAAAGTTCCTTTTTACAATTCACTAAACATGAATTCGTAGTGTTTTCTTTGTGTTTAGTTTCTGAAACCTGGATTGGATCAACAGGTCTGGTCCAGACATCCCTTCCAAGAACAATTCTTGGGTTGTAGCTTAATTTTATGAATGGAAAATTTGTTCATCATCATTTTATGAAACAACGTAATAATAATACAACTATGGTTGATCAAATTAAATAGCCAATCTACAAATATTTTATTACTGTGTTTCTTTTACACTATTGAATTGAATATGCAACATCGTGTCAAGATGCTGTATCTGGTCTTTTATCCAAAACCCATGATTTTTACAACCAAGCTGTACATAAAAAATGACTTATAAATAAATTACAGAAGAAGAAAAAAATTTTGTGTATATGGGTAATAACTACATCATGACCACGCAACAGGCATCCAAAAAAATAAATAAAAACGGTGCAACCATGTTTGAGGATCAAGAAAAAACAAAGTATAAAAATTTGTATAAAAATATAAGACAAAATACAAAAAGAACTTGATCAGCCAAGGATATTATCTTGTCACAATCTTCAGAATTATTTAAACAGTGAGTTGGATTATTTGAAGGGGCCGAACACACAAGCTCTATGGAGAAAGAAGCAGGGCTACTCTGTAAACTCGGCATAAAGATCATTTCCCCAGGAACACATTTGAATACACCATTGCTCCACTCCTACATTCCAAAATATGATGAAACCAAACTACACAAAATCTAAAAATGAATAAAAATATCTATACTCTTTTATAAATAAAAGATATATTAATAATTAAAATAATTACATAGTTATTTTTTGCGTTGGATTTTTTGCCACCACAATAATCACACCCACACTGAAAAACTATGGTTACTGCACTAATATGAAATCAATTTTGGATTCTAACCCATTATAATATGGTTTTCACTTTTATGCAAATGACAATGTTACAGTGTTTATGCACGCAGAAAAACACAATCTATGCATGCATGCATGCTGCAGAAGAAGTAAAAAACGTAAAGCTGATAAAAAAGAGAGTAAAAAACGTAACAACAAAAAGAAAAGAAAAGAAATAAATAAAAGGAATTGTATTATACTTTTTCACTAAGAGAAAAAGGAACTAATCACCTTATAAAAAGTTGAAATTGTAAAAGAAAGATATAAAGCAGATAACAAACTAACTTAAAGCTCAACAGAAAATTACGAAAATTCAATCGGGTGCAGAAAAGGTGAAAAATGGCGGCTATTTTAACTGTAAAACGACGACTTTCTAGCCACGGTTGTTCACCGTGTAGTATTTTCTTCTCAAGAAAAGAAGACGACTATTTAGCCGTTGTGTTACATTCAAACAATGAAGACGGCTATGGTAAAAGACACCGTTTTATTTCCTTTAATTAATAACTTTTAAAAAAATTACAGTTATTCATGTTTTGAATGAGAAAAAACATGGTGCCCTAATCTCAGCACACATGGTGCCCTAATCTTAGCAACGATGGTGGTGAAGAGCAGCAACGACGGTGAACGACAGCGGTTGGCTCACGGCAACGATGACGACGACTAGCATAAGCGAAGAACCAACGGAGGCACAAAAAACAACCAATGAAGACAACGGTGGTGGAAGACAATGAAACAGTAGGCAATGAAAACCTTCACCAACAATGGAGGACAAAAATGAATAAGAGAAACAAAAAAAGAAACAAATAAGTAATGGTGAGTGAATGAAAGAAACTTACACAATGACAAAGAGCTTGAAGATGAAGAAGGAGCAGAGAGAGCACGAGGCAAAAAAGGAAGACAAAGCGCGAGAAGACAAAGAAAATACGAAAGCATAAGTGGCACGCTACGTATTAGGGTAATAAAATGAGTCTAAAACAACGCTTTAACTCATAACCACCATTTTAGACTCACTTTAATTTCAAAAATGCCACCGCGTTTTGATGGACAGTGTTTGACAGTAGAAGCATTGTGAATGTATTGTCGTAAATGGGTCTTTTTGCACTAGTGAGTCTTCCTTAAACTCTAGTGTAGATATCCATCATTCCAAGTTTGGAAACATCGAAATTGAAATTTCGATTTGCTAGTAGCAATCATTGCCTTGGATTGATCACCAAATATTTGCCTCTCTTGTTGTGTAACAAGAGAGCAAACTTTATTCAAGGATGGCAAAGGGTCCATCAATAGAATTTGAGTTCTCAC
>Ga0123342_1002999_pt1 | contig 27564 bp, 11 predicted proteins | sample Turbeawhitnodule_FD_89960 | JGI IMG/M metagenome (GOLD analysis project Ga0123342, IMG submission 89960) | Root nodule microbial communities of legume samples collected from Mexico - Turtle bean Mexico white nodule | ecosystem: Host-associated > Plants > Roots > Nodule | place: Mexico: Nepantla... | reverse complement strand
GTTTTCAAAGGATTTTCGGAAATTTGGGACAATCAGGGAATGAAGATGAGAATAGGGTTTTGGGAAATCAAAAATTTGAGGAAGTGTGGGAAATGTAGGAAGCGAACGAGGGACTTGCAGAGATGATAGAGAGTGGAGAGCGAGAAAATGCGTGTGTTTCGAAAAACTCCAGCGTAAACGGAGCCGACAGTGGATGTGGCAGAGAGAAGATGGTGAATGGTGGAGAGAAGATGGTGGATGTGGCAGAGAGGAGGCAGAGAGCGGCGGGGAGAAGACGATGAGTGGCAGAGAGAAGAAAAGAGGGTTTCGAAGAGAAGAGGGATTTCAAAGGTTTTAGGGAATAAATTTTGGAAATTATGTGGGAATCATATGGAGAGAACTAAAAGCGGGAGAATTTTTTTTTTGAAGCTTAATTGTGACAGTTCTAAATATCACATTTCGAAGGAACATTATGGCGCTTACGAAAATGTCGTATTATACCGTAAATTGTGGCGGTTTTTAATAACCGCCATGTTTTAATCGCCATCACATACACGTTTTTTTTTTTTTGTAGTGAATGAGATTACTTTCACTCATAGGGAAAAAAAAGCTTGTACTCTATCCCTTATCACATTCACAAGTGGTAAAGGATCAAGTACAAATGAAGCAAAAGAGAGAGGGAGAGAAAAAAAAAATTAGAAAACAAAAAAAAAAGCCCTTAGGGAAAAAGAGATGTGGGAGAAGAGTGTTCCTTCCCACAAGGTCATTCAAGAAGAAGAAAAATTTGAAAACAAAATTGAAAAGATACTTCTTTCTGAACAATCTATGGGCCTCCTGCTTTGTAAAGGAACACTTGCATGCACTGCCACACTTATTGAAACTTGTGTTCTACCTCCTCAAGTAAAAGAACTTTTAAAAGAATTTGATGATATATTCTTTAAGGAAGGCCCTAGTGGACTTCCACCTTTTAGAGGAATAGAACATCAAATAAACTTAGTTTCAGAGGCCAGTCTACCCAATAGACCAGCCTATAGAACTAATCCTGAAGAAACTAAGGAGATAGAATTACAAGTACAGGATTTGTTGGAGAAGGGTTGGGTTCAAAAGAGTCCTTTGATAACATACATGAACTTTACAAAGAAGATCAAGATTTTGCATCCATCTTTGCTAAATTTGAACATAGAGCACAAGGAGGATTTTATGTGTCTCCTAGGGTATCTTTTTAAAGAAGGAAAACTTTGCATACCCCAAGGAACACATAGAAAAATTCTTGTAAAAGAATCTCATGAAGGAAGACTCATGGATCATTTTGGAGTTGATAAAACTCTAGAGCTTTTAAAAGGGAAATTCTTTTTGCCACACATGAGAATAGACGTTCAGAGACATTGTGTTAGATGCATTTCATGTTTAAAAGATAAATCTAAAACAATGCCTCATGGACTTTATACTCCTTTACCTTTTGCAAGTGTTCTGTGGGAAGACATCAGCATGGATTTTATTTTAGGGCTTTCTAGGACAACAAGAGGTTTTGATTCCATTTTTGTGGTTGTGGACAGGTTTAGTAAAATGACACATTTTATTCCCTGCCACAAAGTGGATGACACTAATAATATCTCTAGGCTCTTCTTTAGAGAAGTGGTAAGACTTCATGGTCTACCTAAAAGCATAGTTTTTGATAGAGATCCAAAATTTGTAGGTCATTTCTGGAGAACTATCTGGGAAAGGCTTGGAACTAAACTAAAATTCTCAACTTCTTGTCATCCTCAAACGGATGGTCAAACAAAGGTTGTAAATAGATCTCTTTCTACTATACTTAGGGCAATTATGAAAGGCAACCATAGATCTTGGGATGAGTACCTTCCCCATATTGAGTTTGCATACAATAGGGTAGTTCATAAAACTACTAATATTTCTCCATTTGAAGTTGTATATGGGTTTAATCCTCTCACTCCCTTAGATTTGTTGCCTCTTCCTAATCCACAAGAATTTGTGCATAAAGAAGGAGCCACAAAAGCTAAATTTGTTAAGAAAATGTATGAGAGGATTAAAGAACAAATACAACAACAAACAGAGAAATATTTAAAACATAGGAATAAGGGGAAGAGAGAGATAATCTTTGAGGAAGGAGATTGGGTTTGGCTTCATCCTAGGAAGGATAGATTTCCAACTAAGAGGAAGTCCAAACTTAGTCCCCGGGGTGATGGACCTTTCCAAGTCCTCAAGAGGATCAATAATAATGCATATAAACTTGACATGCTTGAGGAATACGGAGTCCACACTACTTTTAATGTCATGGACTTAACTCCTTTTGTAGCTTGTGGCGACGAAGAGGCAGAAGCATTGGATTTGAGGACAAATTCTCTTCAAAAGGGAGGGAATGCTGGAAGAGGCCCAAGCACAACCCCAAATGTAAGCCTAACAAAGAGAAGATCTGGGTCAACCACTAGAGCTATGGCCAAGAAGATTAAGAAGGATTAGGATATTGCTATTGATGGCAAAGAAACCTTTCTATATATATTTAAAAATGTCATAACTCTAGTGTAGAGTAGACTTTATTTTCTTGTCAAAATTAGATTGGGAATTTTATTTGTAATGTTTTTAGATTGAAATTTTTGTCCTACTTACCAACCTAGATTAAATTAGGGTTGCTAAAACACCTAATTTAATCAAGGCCTATCATGAGAAAGCCCATGAAGGAGGTGAACGTGTAACCCTAATCACACCTTCCATGTGCTCTTCTTTAGGCGCCAAATTCAAAGCTAGATTAGTTTGAATTTCCTTCCACTTTCTCTTGTTCAAATCTGGCACTCTCTTGCTATATATAGAGGTGCTTGGTTCATGTAAATTCAAGATTAATGAGTGAGTGAAATTGCTGCCAAAATATTGAGCCAATTCTCACTTTTGTCTTGCCTCTTTAGGATAGACACTTTAGTCTTCAACTCTTCACCTAGCTCAAGTGATTAGGCCTCACCTATCACTTTCCATACTTAGCATGCACCTCCAAGAAAACCGCAAGCTCCATGTGAGCCTCCTTGCACGCCTCCTCCATTGAAGCTTCCGCCAATCCTCTCCAAAATTCAATCAAATAATTCGGTCATGAAGGCACAATACATCAAGACATTGTATTTTGGATTATACATTACAAAATGAAAATTTTATGGAAAACTAACTTAAAAGGGTAATTTTGATATTTTTCAAAAGTATAGGGGTGCATGAAAAAACACATGAAGGTGTAGGAAGAATTTTTCTCACTTCTGATTGAGGTTTTCTTCACCCAATGAAGGAATTTTTATGGAAGGGGAACAATGTTTGCTCTTTTTTACCAAAATGGTATTGCTTTCGGAAAAATTACAGATGTAAAAAAGTCATGTCAATGTGACACGATTTCATTATGAAAAAAAATGATAAAGTCGTGTCAAGTTCGTATAACTTCAATATAATCAGTTTGAATTCAAATCGTATCACGTTGACACGACTTCACCTCGATATACCAGAAATCATGTCATCTTGACACGATTTTTTTATAATAAAATCGTCTCAGCATGACGCAACTTCTTCATATGTATAATTTTTTCAAAAGCAACCTCATTTCAATAAAAAATAAAAAAAATGAAAAAAATACTTCACTTTCATAAAATAATGCAATATAACTAACATTTGAAGCATTACAGCTTGACTCATCATAAGTTGAAATGATGAATCATTTTACTGAAAATGTAAATAAAATAAGATTCTAAGAATACTCAAATAACCACGTAACAGTCATGCTTAAGTGATTCGTATTATAGACTTTTTATTTATGTTAATATTTATTCTATTAAATGGAATATTTATTCTTAATAAAATATTTAACAAATAATAATTAAATTCTCTAATTTGTTTAATTTTTATTTTCTTATTAAATAGTAGGTAAATTTTGAGCGTACATATTTTAAAACAAAAAAATCCCATCATAACATGGATGAGAATCAGTTTCTCGACAACTTTAATATAATGATTATATGATTCTTCTTTAATTAATGTTTACCTTTTTTATATGTTGTTTAATTTTCTTTTTATATGTACCAAAAAGTTTGATAAAAAATTTGGCCAATGTTAACAAATCTTCCAAAAGAGACTTCACTATGTTCAAATACTTTTATGTATTGACTTGCTTTTGCAACTTGCATTGAGAAAGTAAATTGCAATCCACTTTTGGTGAGTTGGATAAAATTGTAATTCAAATGAAGGTAGTTCTGGAATGGTGACAAGAGATAGTTTTCTCGGATACTTCGTGTTTGTACAAGCAATCTTTTCTTTAAAATATTGGAGATCACACATTGATATAGTATCTAAGTGGATGTAAACCATCACCTCATAAGTTGATTTTATAATTTTGAGTTAGGCTTAAGTTCATTTCTTAATATTGTATCAAAGTTCTTTAGAGTTTATCCTAACGAGAATTTGTTGGACTTATCAGGTCACCCTTTATCGGACCACCTATAATATATAGTCTCACGCACGAGTTGGCAGCCTCTGCAGGAGGGATGTGTTGGAGATTCTGCATCAATTAGAAATTAGGAAACTTTATAGTATATAAGTGGGTGCTACCCTCACCTTATAAGGTTGAGTTAGTCTGTTCTCTTTTTTGTCCTGCTATTCTTTATGTCCTTGTTCAAAATGCCATCAGCGGTGGTAGATAAGATAGTAAAGATTCAGAGGAATTTTTTGTGGGGTTGGGGTTCATAAGGAAGGAAGATAACTTGGGTCTCTTGGAAAAAGGTTTGTGAGCCTCGCGAGTTTGGTGATCTTGGCATTAAAGATTTGAGGATATTCAACTTGGCTTTGTTGGGAAAGTGGATTTGGAGATTGGGAACGAATAAGGGTGGTTTGTGGAAGGAGATTCTTGAATCTAAATATGGAGGTTGGAGAAGTTTGAGAGAGGACTGGAACCGTTGTAGGGGTTCGCTTTGGTGAAAGGATTTGAAGGAAGTGTGGGTTTCGGAGGGATGGGGAGGGAATTTTGAAGACGCTATTAAGTGGAAAGCTGGTGATGGAAGAGAAATCTCTTTTTGGGAGGACAATTGGTTGAATTGTGGCGCGCTGAAGAGGTTTTCCCGAGGTTGTTTTCTTTGAGTTCGGTCAAAGATGCAAAGGTGGCACAACTTGGGGTATGGAGTAATGGTGTTTGGGTCTGGTTTTTAGACTGGAGAAGGTCGTTCTTCGAATGGGAGAAGCCTTTGGAGTGTCGTCTTCTTCAGATTTTACATGGGGCGGGTTTGGTTTTGGGAGAGAAGGATAGGTGGCTTTGGGAGGCAGGAGAGTTTCAAAATTATTCGGTAAGTTCCGTCTTCGCCTTGTTACGGCGGGATCGTGAGGAAGATTTGTCTTCTGTGTATAGTAGGTTGTGGAGATGTAAAGTTTTGCCTTCTGCTCTTCTCACTGCTTAGAGGGTGTTGGAGAATAAGATTGTTACTACGGTCAATTTGGAAAGGTGAGGAATCGTGGTTGACAATATGTTGTGCTGCTTGTGTGGGAAGGAGGAGGAATCTCACTGCTGTTTTTCAATTGTAGATTTGCTTGGTTAGTCTAGTGTCTTTGTTTTGAGTGACTTGGTGTGACGTTCGTGATTCACTCTGATCCTGTTTCAAATTTTATTCAGTTCGGGATGTGTAATGCTTAGGTCTGGTTAATGAGTTTTGGGGAGTAATAGAGGTTGGAGTTGTGAGTGAAATTTGGAAACATAGGAATAATGTCATTTTTAATAGGGGAAAGGCCGATGTGACAGAAGTATTTGCAATAGTTCAAGTCAAGATTTGGTCTTGGATTTATTTAAGTCTCGTTTTAGGATGTTCTCCTATTCCAATTGGTGTTTGGATCTTGTGGTTTGTATGAGGCTGGCTATTTGATGTTTTGTTATGTGAGATTGTCTTATATTAATTTTGTGGTTGTGTCTGTTTGGTAGGTTTCTCTTGAAAGGGAGGAGGAGATGAGATGTTTTTTTTTATAAGGGTTGAATCACCATTTAAGTGATTCATATTTATTAATTTTTTTCTGATAAAAAAAAATCTCACATTCCCTCGATTGGCTGAGTATTGAATCTTACTAAGATCCTTTTGAAGTAAAAAAAAAAGGTTTGAGAATTGGCAAAGAGCAAGGATTTAGAAGATTAAAGATTTTTTCACTATATTTTAATGTTTGCTTGATAACAATGAAATCAATCATGGTTAATGTCTAAGTAATCTGGTTACAAATAATGACCCAAAATAGTAAATATATTCAAGAACGTGACTCAGCATTGCAGCATACTTAAATAACACAGACTTTGCATTCAATTTAACAAGGTTTATACCTGAAATTTGACATTTTTCAATTAATTTTTCTTCATTCTTTAAAAATGTTTTATTTGAAGAAAATAAATTTAAATTCTTAATTTAGATTTAACAAAAAACTATCTACTGGAACAAAATTTCACTTTCGAAACATTTTAAAAAAATCGAATTGCAAAATATATACATTGATCGATTTTTAAATATTTAATAATTCTAGTATTAAATAATTCATGCAAAAATATTAAATCACTAGTTTTGACATTTTTTTATAAATAGTTTATCTGAGCTAATTTAAGACTATAAAAATATAAAAACTTCTAACTTCGCATAAATGTATAATATCATTTACTAATTAACCCATTCTATATAGTCACTTGTCTTAAAAACTACCATTACGAGACATAGTTAATCAATAATATAAATATGTAATAACATGATTATTGGAGCTTTCTTTAACTCCATTAACTATTTGTCATTGAAATTGTTGTAATTGGTAAATAGCGTATTATTATAATAAAGAATACCTAGAGTTTAGAGTTTATGATTACAATATTTATTTAGTGAAATTGTTATCATAAACTTTAACAATATTAAAAAAGTTAAAATTTATAAATATTCTGCTTTTAAAATTTAATTAGTTGTTGGGTTAACATAGTTGGTATTTTCATAGTTATGAACTTCAAAGAAAAATAATTAATGAGAGATGAGATAATTAGCTTCAAATGTTTTTCATGCAATTACCTATTACTTTAACTCCTATTACACTACGAATCTAATGTTAGAAATATAACTTGCACTATGAACTTAATTTTAGAAATGATGATTCTAAACTAAAAAAGAGGAGTTATATATATATAACAAAGTAAGTTAAAGATTATGTAGAAAAAAAAAAAAAAAAAAATTGTAGCTTACTGTCTTTCACTATCTTAGAGGATTTTTTTTTACAAAAAAGATTGTAGGAAAATTATGCTTATGAGAGAATGACATTTGAGGATGAAACTTAAGAGTTGAAAATATTTATTACTTGAATTTTGAGCTTGATGTAAGTATTCGAGACATGAGCGTAATTTGAATTTGTTTGAAATAGTAATTTAATTTTATCAAATTATTTGTGGTTTTTAATTTTCTTTGATTTAGTTATTAAATTTTTATATTTAATTATGGGTTTATAAAAAAAAGTCATTTACTTAAAAAAAACAAATGACTTGATTTATATTATGTATGAATTGAAACTTAAAAATAAACAAATTAAAAATATTGGTGTTCTCCCATTTAACAATTTTGAGTATAATAATGGATGGATAATTATAAAGACAAATATGTTAACGTGAGAAAGTTTAGGTGAGAGTAATAGTAGAAATGTTGACTTAGTTTGATGGACAAATGACAATCTTGAAAATGATGTCACTAGAGAATTTGAGAAAGAGATATTAAAACATTTTTACATTTTCAGTTATTTAATTGTTATCACCTTAAGAAATTATGTGTTGTAGTTGTATTAACTAATCTATTTGGTATAGTTTGAAATTAAATTAGTTATGCACTACTATACTTAGTTATTTTATAGTTGTAGAATTATTGTCTACTATTTCAGAACTCCAACGAGTCTGTAGACTCTAGAGTCTCAACATTGTATAATCAACATTTTATCATATATAAATCATAAAACATGACATAATCAACATTTTATCATATAAATTTTTAATTACGACATCAAAATATGTAACATTCTCATAATTATTCTTTCAAAACATTCATTGCTTTAGCTTTTCTTTTCCGTCGTATTGACAGATCAGCTCAAAATCTCAAGGTGTGTCCCCTCTTGTCTATGTCACATATTTCCCTTGTCAAAAAGAGACATATATTCTTCTTTGGCAAAAGAGATATTATGTTTTAACATTAACATTTATCTTAGCCTCGTATATTTAACAAAACATACAATTATCCTATCCTCAACAATAACATTAAAATAATCAATACACAAAATGTAGAATATTGCGTTGAATATTCATTTAAGAATAATTAATAGTAAAATGCTTTTATAGTCATTAAAACCCTCCAATTACGAAAAAGAATATATATATATATATATGTATTCTAACAAATCAAAGATTATAAAATTCTTCCACAAAATAATTAATTATATATGAATTTACTTAAATCCCAAACTATAGTTTAGGTTAAAAGTATTATGTTAATGTGACAAATCTGATTTTAGGTTTATTTATTGGGTCTCGTGACTTATCTTATTTGGCATCTCATTCTAATAATTTTATAACTTTAGATCTGATTTTCTTATATCTTATTATCTTTGTCTTTTTGTATCTCATATACTAATATTCTCATTAGTCTCATATTTTAATCTCTTTATCCCTAATTTAGCTCATATTTTAATCTCTTAATTTATCTCATTCTAACCTCTTGGGATGTAATTGTTTATATCATTTAATTAAAGTTCTTCCTAATGGCATAAACATTCATAATAGTTATTTATTTATTTTACCGGCATGTTATACATTTCTAGTTACAGCCCATTTTATCCACTTTCAAAGCTGTCCTAAATGTATAAAAATGCTAGGGTTGCAAATAGCTATGAATATGATTAAAGGGTTTATCATTCTATTGCCCCTTGATTCCTCCTCCTTTGTGATTGATTCTAAAGGTGTTCCTCATCAATCAAGTTACAAATGAGTATAATACTCCATGTCAAGGTTATTAAGTAAATCCTTACGAGTTTAAGGGTATGTTGAAGGGTCACAAGTCAATTCGGGAGTAAACTCGTTTTTTATTAAACTCGATGCAGACTCGCTCAGACTCAGTCAAATTCGTGAACTTGCTAGTTTGAGGTTGAGTCACCAAGTTCTGAAAAAAAATCTAAAACCGTGTGTTTCATGCTTCATATTCACTTGCCATCTTCCTCACTATCGTCGCACCGCACACCATGTCACATACTGTGCATCCTCACCGCTACACTGCTCGTGAAGCATCGTAAGTATATGCTGTTGTTGTGGGTCTTGGGACTTAGGATTTACGATTGGGAAATTAGGTCAAATTGAGTTTAGGATTAGAGATTTTTAAATTGGGTTGTGAATTTTTAATTGATTGGATTTAGGGTTATTTTTAGGTTGGGTTTGGGAATTGTTGGACAGATTGAGGATTTTTGGACAAATTATGATTTTTGGTTTTTGATAGATTGAGATTTTTTTTAGATTTTTGGTAGATTGATTGTTTTTTTTTTTAGATTTTTGACAAATTGTAAGATGACTGAAAGTAGCATGAATGTTGACTTAGTTGGAGGAAGAAGTTTAAATGATAAAATTCTAGATGCAGATTTTGATAATATAGGAAGATCTTGGAGATAATTTACTTAGAGGATTAGATGAATGGATCTTTTAAACTTGATAACATTTGTGTTGTTTTAGTTATTTTGTTGGTGTATGAACTTGTTTATTTCAATAATATGGAATTGGTATCATGAATTAGTTAATTTTTTTTTATGTGAAGTACGAGTAGCGAGTCGGGTTTCCAGGTTTCCCACAAGTCTGAGTAGACTCTCGAGTTGCTCCATGTTTCTGATTAGAGAGTAGTATACTCATACATCCACTAAACCATAATTATCTTTATATGAATAATTATTGTAGACAATAAAATGCAATTTGTTACCACCACTGGCTCTGCTGTCACTGTCCCTAGAGGAAGTCCCTTCATAACACTTCCTTACTCGACCATCTCTCAAGATAGGAACCAGAAAAACATTTCAGAATTGAATGCAAACACATTAAAAAGTAGTAAGCCCTGTATCACTCAATCATAAACACATTTCTATATCAGGTTTTCTCTAGCCAGAGTCAAAACTGCACACATATATACCTGCTTCACCACAATGAGTAAAAATCAAAATGAGCCTCAAAAGGAAGGCAACCAATACAAAATCATACAAGAGCAGGTATTAGAACCTAACAAACCCTTTCTCAAAATGTACTACTAAGTGAAGGATCAAACAAGTAAAGAGTCAGCTCCGAATAAATAATACCACTGCCTCTTGATTTGGTTCTATTAAGCAACGTTGTACCCATATACAAGTGCAATCAAGTACAGATCCTACCTAAATGTAGCAACCTAATTCAAAAATGTGTAAATGTAATCCATAGAGATGTATCAAAATAGGCAAAAGATATAGGTATTAATCATATAGGCAAAACATGCAGGCAGTCTGAAATAGATAGATAGATAGATAAACATATAGATATCAACCAAAACAGAAATACATATTGAAGCAACAAATTGAATAGAAACATATAGATATCAGGCAAACCAGAGATGCAAATCAATGAAATCAAATTTGAACACAAGTCAATCAACAAAAACGAACCTGAAGCGCGTGCACACACAGCTCTAAACAGAGATACAGAAATTGTGAAGGAATGTACACAAGTGATAAAGGGAGGAACACATGTGAGCAGCAGTAAGAAAATCCATTTCTTAATTTTTGGTGGGATCGAATTATGTTAATAAATATATATATATATAGACAAAATTACTAGAATTTCAAATTCATTTTAAATAACCCTATCCAGACAAATTATTCTACAGCAGAACATTCCAAATGCACTAAAACATTAATTACTTGCTTAAAATTCCTCATCCAAACTGTGCATATTAAATTAAAGATCTGATTTAAACTAAAATACATAGTACACTTGTACAAAGTAATATTTATGCACAAACCTAATAGTTATTAGTAGGTGAGTTGACTGACATAACAATGGTTGACCTCTAAGAAGGAAAATGCCATGCTTCCATGGGAGGATGAAGAAACTACGGCCACATTATATCTTGAGAAATTTAACCACAATTCTCCTCTGCTTTCACATCTACAACAATGTTTTTCATTAAATGGATGAATTTCAACTGGAATTTGGTCCATCGTAGGTAAAACTTTCATGGTTTAGACCATGGACTGGTTTCTCGGATGAAGGACGATCAGTTATGTCATCATTGGCAGAATGTGGATCTATATGCTCCCAATACAAAGGATCAGATTCAACTGATTTATCTCTCTTCGACCCTAAATCCTGTGGAGCATCATTTGTTCTTACCTTTTCAGGAGCTGAACACATTAAAGTTATATCAGGCAAGGCCAGTTCACGCAATTTAGCCTTCAAAGTAACTTTTCCAGCATAATCAAGATCCTGAAATTGCTTGTGCAGAGCATCAATTTCACGTTGCAATGATACCTCAGACCCATCTCCGTTCATTTCTTGGACAATGAAGCTTAGCCTCCTCCAATGAATATGAATTGCCTGCAAGGGTACTGGTTGCAAAGGTACTGGTTGCAAGGATACTTCAGACCCCTCTTCGTTCATTTCTTGGAATCTGAAATCTAACCTCCCAGGAACTTGAACTTCCTGCAAGGGTACTGGATGATGCATATTGTACCTAGCAAGTTCACATGCACAAGGTAGACCATGTGTAGTTCTAATTGTGCAGCCACATATAGAACTATCAATGCCAACAGTCATAATTCGGTCATATTGGTCAGATATATAACTCAATGCACTCCTAGATACAAATCCAACCAACTTTTTGTAGAATAGAGTATTGTATTCCACTGTGTTTATGCTTTTCTCAAATGACACCTTAATCTCCTTGTGTTGCAATTTAATCATGTTGTTCATAGCATCCCAACAACTACAAATGTCCCCCTTACTATCTTCAAGCATGTTCTCCAATCTCCAATGTGCTGTTTCCACTCTGTAAGAGTTATCATTTGACATTTATAGTAATGTTAATATTTAACATAGTAAGTAGCATATTAGAACATAATAATAATAATTAGCATAATCATAATTAAATTAATATTTAGCATAATAAAAATAATAGTAATAGTAATAGTAATCGACATAATTATATTTTAAAGCATACCTATTAAGTGTTGTGTTTCCCAAATGCATCACTTTATCTATCCATGCCGTGACAAATTTTTCCTTGTGAGGAGTAAGCCACGTATCTTTCACATAATCACCAAAATTTGGAAAATCTGAGCAAACTTTGTCAAATAATGCCAAACGTTGCATATACTCACCCTCATTAGGAGAATTCATAACATTGTGCCATGCATCCATCACCAAGTCATATTGCTCCTTCGGATGAACTATCATCTTGCATTTAGCCTTCACATTCTTGCCTATATGAAAACGACATAACAAATTAGAAGAATTCGGAAAGACCGCCTGCACTGCGTTCATCAGAGCAATGTCTCTAACAGATACAATTACTGGAGGTATCTCACTGTCTTTGACAAACAATCCTCTTAACTTCTGCAGTGCCCAAGTGAAGTTATCAACTTGCTCAGACTCTAGATAAGCAAATGCCACAGAGAATGTTAACTCTGTTGAAGTAACACCAACAATCTCAAGTAGTGGCAATCTATACCTATTGACTTTATAAGTATTATCAAGAAGCAAGACAATGTGGAAAGCACTTAGAAGTTTGATGGCGTCTGGATGTGTCCAAAACATATCACTGATAGCATCAGAATCATCCACCTTTCTATTCCAATATACATATTGATCATATTCCAATAACTTTTGTAGGTGTTGCATTTCTGTCCTAGGGCCTTTCTGAGAAGATCGATAAGCTTGTCGAGCATTGTAAATATGCCTGATAGTAGTCTCATTATTATGATCTTTCAAAGTTAGTAGTATGTTTCTCGGCTCCACCATGTTCTTTGTCATATCAATGACTATAGACTTCTCCTCAGCAGTTAACCGACCAGCATATGAATGTCCTACCACCAATGTTTCCCCTAAGTCGTGGTTGTGACAACCACACATTACCTTAACAACCCACCTTTCATTCTTTTTCAAAGCTTTTGCCCTTAGCTTGAAGGGACACTCACATTTTTTGGTACTAGTGACCTTAGATAATGTATTCTTGTATGGTCTATATTTTCCACTCCTTTCACAACCCATAATTACATATGTCTTCCCTTTGTTATTCTTTTTATTACTTCTTGTACATGTTTCTGACCTCAAAATAGTAAGGACAAATCCATTCACTCTTGCTACTTCTCGAGCCCAATTAAGCATAGCATCTCGAGAAGGGAAAACCTGAAATATAAAAAAAAAATTAGATTTGTATGGTCACATGCTGGCAACGTAAGGAGATTAATTAACCGTTCAGTTACCTCCGTAGTGTTAAATGCATCACTACAATCACCGGGCTTTCTTACTGCTCCATCAGTTGGAATAAGCACCTCCTTAGACATCTTACTAACATGGTCTTCTATGTCTAGCCACAAATTAAAAAGAAAAGAAAAGTTTGTAACACCTTCGAAACATTTAAAAAATATTTAAACCAGACTTTCTGTTGGTCAACTATAGGTACTACACCCTTACATAGATATGGACTACTATCTGAAAGTAATGAAAGAATTCTGTTTCTATGAACAAAAAAATTGCATAAAATCTTATTGAGTCCCTGGACAAAAATGAAGAGGCAAAATTGCAATGGAGCTACATTAAATACAATTGAACTGTTTTTTGTTAGCAAATTACCAATTGCTTTTGATATATCAACACCAGCTACTTATACATTTCCCATTACCTAAATAACAAATTGCTAATGACAATCACTGTATGAAGATGTGTCATGGAAATAATTTGACCCAAAATCCATGGAACAACTTTAGATTCCACTCACCACTTTTCCGTTCAAAGAGAGTCATTTCTGTTCCCTTGGGTCCAGAAACCACTTCTACATCAGGAATTGGAATTGCATTCTCTGCCAAAAAAAATAGCAGAAAGTAGCACACTTTGATTTAGAATTGGCATTTTTAGGATCTTTGAATGAATAATGGATACAATTCAAATGTAAAATACAGCATAAGTTGCAGAATAAAACAAATTGGTCAGCCTCAACTCCAGTCAGACAGGGAAGAATAACTAAAGCCCATGCAAAAACTCAATTCAGACAATTTTCAACACAGGGAAAAAAACAATATGACAAAATAAAGACACAGAAACTAATGCATAGAAATAGTAAGGTCATTCAAAATACAAAATATCTTCAAAAAATCAACATTTAGATCTTAAAAGCAGGATTGTCTGCAAGAGATAAACAAACCACAATTATTCCAAAGAATAAGATTTAGTAACAGCAGAGAGAAAATGATGGTCAAGAAAATAAGAATAGGTACAACACAAGCATAAGTATAAATAAATTAATATTCATAAAACAAACAGCTAAAATATTAGAACAAGCACATACCCAAGCAGTCCTTGTACTGTGTCTCACTAGTAGATACTAGCTTCAACACCTCGTCTTCAGAAGGCAAGATTAATTGCAGAACTTCTCCATCAGTTCCCCATGTATCAAGCTGTTTATAAAACATGACCATACAAATATTAAGACCAAGCTGTTTATACTCAATAAAGGATAGAATCAAGCACTGTTTTTAAAGATGCTTTCTATACATGAGTTTCAAAATCGTTGTAGTTTCATCTCACAGAAACACACATACCATTGCACCCCCACCCAGCAATAATTGAATATGCAGACGGCGTTTAGGCCTTTCCCATGATCCTTCAGTTTTGTGTACACTCACAGTAACAACTGATGATTTAAGATCAGCCACATAATGTGTTAATAAATAATTTCCTTTTGTGAACTCGTATCCATCACCATCATCCTCAAAAAGAACACCTTCAGCTTTTCCTGCCAGTGATTAAGGGTACATTTGGATAAACAACGCAATCAAACACTGCTTATGCCATAAATTTCACCATCAAATTTACTTTCATGTGTTAAAAAGAGCTTATTTTGATAAGTTGCAACAAGAAGCTAATCAACATAAGCAAAAACTTATAGGGGATAAACTGTTTTCACAAACTCAAATTAGCTCCGCATAATTTCTTTCGAATTCTCAGTTAATTATATCCACAATTCCTTAAAGAGCAAGGTGTTATCTGAAGAGTACAGACCTTATCCAGATAGTTGTACAATCATGTTTCCAGTAAAAATTTAATGCATTCACTTACCATGTTCGTCTAAAGCCACAAAAAGAGTCAAGTCATCTGAAGGATTAGCTTCTTCAACATGCTGAACAGAGAGGCCCACTGGAATAATTGAGCCACCTTTTAAGTATAAGGCTGGCAAATCCTGACATGCCCCCAAGAGAAACAAAACGAAAGAAAGAAAATAAATTAAAATATTACGAAAGTAAAATACAAATAAAAGGTGCATGAAAAACAAAGTACCGGATGTGCATCACTGAAATCAAAACGCAACCATATCCCCTTAGGCAAAGTAATCTCCAATTTATCCAACCCCTGTGCATGTATGGTGCTGATCAAAATAAAAACATGTTAAATCAAGCACAACTAATGGGTGTTATACAGCCTTTTTTTATCAAATTTCTAAATATAATTAAACATGAGGGCTGTGACACAAAATAAAATGAAAAACCAGAGATCCTAAGACCACATATACTCATAAATATGCAGTATTAATGAATAAGAGAAAATATTACACATATTTTAACATTAACATCAGGTAGAATTGTACTACATACATGACTATCACCTAGGTGTAGTCCTTTCAGATCTAGTGTGTATATCTGATGGAAGGACTCTTATAATAATGTCAAAGATATGATATCAAAGGACAAAATTCATTACATCCCTTCTTGATTTCTCTATTCTAAACAAGATACCAAAATGGTATCATCCTTCGTGACCTATTTTGCCACTGATTCTTTCAAGAAATACATGAATTAGCTAAGAGATGCATTAATCTCTTAAGAATTCTTCCATATTTTTCCATTCTCTAAATGGTATCAAGAGTTAGGTCATCTACCAAAGCAGTATTATCCTCCGTGACCTATTTTGTCACTAATCCTTTCAAGAAATACATGAATTAGCTAAGAGATGTATTAATCTCTTAAGCATTCTTTCGTATTTTTCCATTCTCTAAGTGGTATTAGAACGAGGTCATCTCGGTACGCCTATTATAGTCTAGTGAGAATACCAACACTTGTTGTTGGCATGCATCTCTCAACAACATCATTTTTGTTTGACATGCACCTAAACGTGTTCGTCACATCACACAACAGAGATCCCACAATTCACCATCGCCACTGATAGCCACAATCATTTTTCTCTAGCGTGTACCCCAACCAGGAGTGCAAAAGCCATGCATCGCCCTTTGATCAATAGAGCAATGACATCAGTGTCCATAAGGTTAGCTAGCTTCCCTTGTCCCTGTTTCAACCATTGGTTCTAATTTTCCACTCGTGTTTGTTTCAACCCATAGGGTGCACTCCCTTGTCCCTCTCATATCCATTTTTTGTACCTTCTTCAATAAAAAATGTCTTCAAGACCTACCACACCGTTTATGGGACTCCCACAACACAATTACTTCATAAAACCTTAATGCAAATACAATCTCTCTTGGTTTGCATTTGATGATTTTTTCTTTCTCGACCAAGGTCCCCATGATCACTTGGAAGATGCTGATAGTAAAATACCATCAAACAAAGTTGAACACTTAGGAGGAAATAGATTTGTGCCACAAACCCAAATTTAGATCATGATTGAGATTAAATCCTCACTGGTCAAGTTTCATCAATGAAAAGCCTAATTGTTGTAAATAGCATATTATTAGGATAAAAATATTTTCAATATCTCCATAGTAATTAGGAAAATATCTTCAGAATCTTCATATTCATTTCAGCATAGTTTATTTAAAGGTTTTAATTATTACAAATACAAATGATGATAATGTAATTGGTGATTGTCATCAATAAAATAATTCATTATTGTCTTACATAATTCAACTTCGTATCAAAGTTCCTGATCTTGAGAGCCTTTTTTCCATTACCTCGTTAATAGTTGCCATTGTCATTGTTTTCCATCTTCATCGAGGTATGTGGTGGGCCAAGTTGTTGTCGCCCATTCAAAGGGGTGGTGACATCTCATTTGAATCCAATTTAAGTTGATTTTTTTTTTTTTTGGTTTTATTTGCTAAACAAGTTCTCTTTGTTATGAATCAAAGCAACAATGACTAAATATTTCTTTTCAATATCCATTCTAGCAAGGTTTATTGGGTCTAAGGAGACACCAACTATCAGACCATTATCGAACCACCAAAAATATCTAACTCACACTCAAGATGTCCACTCTTCAACACGAGGACCTATCTTGTGGAGATTCCATATCGACCAGAGATATGAACAAATTTAAGTATGTAAAAGGATGTAAACATCACCTTAATAAATGGTTTTGTAGAGTTAAGTTAATGTGGTATCAGAGTCCATCCTAACAAAATTTATTAAGTCTACGATGTCATCCGTTATCAAATTGTTATTGGACCACTCACAAATATTTAATCACACGCTTGAGATGTTCAGTCCTAGACATAAGAGGGTGTGTTGGAAATCTTACATCAACTAAAACAAAGACAAATTATAGTATATGAGTGAGTGCAAACCCTCACCTTACAAGTCAGTTTTGTAGGGTTGAGTTAGGCTTAAAATCTACTTTCTAATAATATGCAAGAGCCATCAAATGTGTTTTCTGGGGATGTACTTGTCTCCAAAAGGGGTGTCGATGTTATTCTCCAAAAACTAAAAGTTACATGTAAAGAGACTCTTTTCTTTCCTTATTCCCTAGAAGATGTTAGTCTTCTCAAACAAGTCTTACATGTCCCATTAGTTGAACCATTGTCATTCCCCGCTTGTGACACTCCAAATCAAACCACATCTCAAAGCATACACATTATAAGTCAATCGAGATATAAAAGATTTGTTGGAAAACTTATTTATCTCACTATTACTAGACCTCACTTATATTTTGCCCTTAAAGTGGTATGCAGGCTCCTCGTCTTCATCATCGAAGTGCTATATCACTCACATTATCATGTTTTCATTAACAACAATATTATTTCTTGGAGAAGCAAAAACATAATGTGTTTGCTCAATCTAGTGTCAAAGTTGAATAAAGGGTGATAGTGTCATTCACTTGTAAACTTGTGCAAATAAAACAAATCCACCAATACCTAAAATTTAGTTAAATTCAGCAAATGAGAATGTATTGTGACAACGAGGCAACTTTTCACATTACTTCCATTTCACATTACTTCCAAGCATGTATTTCATGAAAAATCAAACACAGAAATTGATTGTCATTTTATTCAAGAGAAGTTGTTGTCCACAAAAATTTGCACGAAATTTGTTAGCTCCCATGATCAGCTTGCAAATATTTTAACTAAGTCTTTGAGAGTACTTCCACTTCAATATCCCAAGCTCAGTAAATATAATATGTATGCTCCAGCTTGAAAAAAGAGTGATAGAATTGTTTGACTTGTTTGAACAGGTTAATTTGTTAGAACAGTTTAACCTATTTATGTATATACCTATCTGTCACTTAGGTGTAGTCTTTTCCTATTTTGTTTTGTATCTCTAACATGAATTAGCCAAGAGATGCATTGATTTGTTAAGCATTCTTTCTCATATTTTTCATACTTAAGTACATCAATAATGCAAAATGAAAAAGGTTAGCTAAAAGTTAAATGAGGAATCAGCTTATATTTAAAGACAAGCATATAAACACAAAAGGAGCAGAAACCAGTAGATAATATCCATAAACAATGTATATAAAGCCTCAACAAACATAGATAGGTGGGGATTTATATTACAATTATTTTTTTTTGCTTTGCTTGTGCTAACTAGTACCACCGAATATCCATATTAATGAATTTAATGTTTCCTGCTTATTAAAAAACTGAAGAATGAACATAAAATGGGATTTACCATGAGTAGATTTAATTTTTTTACAAATTAGAAAAGTAAAAGGTTAAAAAAAGTATGATTCACCCTTTGGGTGTCACTAAAAACTACATCAAATTTGCAGCCAACATGCATAGAAGCACTAGGAAAACCAGTCTATTTCCTGCGAAGGCATCTCTACAAAAAATAGTAGTGTTATCTAAATTGGTGATAGACAAGTAAAGTAGAAGAACCTTGCATACACTAAGACTGGACCGAGCAAAAACGAATTTTCAAGCTTCCTCAGGCTAGGATCTTTTGGATCTGCAAAAGCATAATAAGTATATAAAAATTGTGCAGATGAAGAAAGATCCAAGATCAAAATAGAACCAATAACATTAGAAGAAGTAGACAGAACATGAACGCACCAGCAAAGAAAGTAGGGGTTGCCACTGGTGTGCCCCGTGTATGAGCAAAATAAAAAAGAGTGTAGATAAGGGGAATTAGGCGGTATCGCCTCTTCAATGCCAATCGGCAAACTTCTTCACACTATGTTAGAGCTGACGTTAGTGAGGCACAAATTACAGAACACTATTGCAGTTTGTGAGAATCATAAGGGCTGTAAATTGTCACATCTTTTTCATTGATCACAGAAATGTGTTCTAGGCCTTTATCAGACAGTGCTAGGTTTGCATAGATTAGAATTAAATGTTTTTCTATTCAAGAAATATACTAGTCATGCATAATATAGTCAGAGAAGGTCCTAGCAAGACTAATAACAAATTACCGCGACAAGAATAACATACGGATTAGGCCAGTAGCAGAATAAAATCACAGGTAAATGCTATTTAACCGAATTCACGATGATGAGTGTGGTATTTTTATCATGTCCTCCTTCCTAGATACTTCAAAATTGAATTAAAAATAAGTATATACACCCAATGGATATCAAGTTCCATTAGAGGGGAAAAAATAACCCTAGAAAATTTTAAAACTTCTTAGAATTATGGCTTATGACCTAACTCAACCTCAAACAAATTTTCAAGGTCAGGATCACTCAATCTTTATTAAGGCATAACTATAGTCAGTGTAAACGTCACCCACCCTTGAGGTTGCAACCATGGCTGGCTACGAGTAACCCCAAGGCAGCTTTAACACACTGCCTGAAGCGTGGACGCAACTGGCTCAACAATAGATCTAAGAATATTCTTATACCATATTGGAATTTGGGTTTAGCATCTAACTCAACCATACAAATCTTTCTTGCAAGGTTGGAGTCCAAACATTTTAAATTTTTACGTAAATCATATTTTTAATTAATGTGAGACTCAACTATTATTTACGTAGCCCCCAAAAAGGCCACAACTAAGGTAAGCTTGGGCTGCCCTTGATTAAGACAACTTTCCAATAAAAGTAAAAGTGGAATAAATCAATAACAAATGCAGCCCTAGAGCTTAAGTACCTTTTTCTTATTAACTCGAAATCATTAGTTCATACAAAGGAATGATCAAGCTCAATATAAGGCCTTCATTATTTCTTCCTCCAAGTGATACATATTGACATGAATTTTCAACTCAGAATTTAGATAAATATCCAACATACAACAAGTTGCAAAACTACATGAATATAAAAAGATGAACTAACCTCTTCCCCAAAAGACCAAGGTACGTGATCAGTGGTACAAGCTTCAGAATGCCCTCGACAAAAGGGAAATAAGGAACCAACACCCATCCACCTTCCAAAAAGTCTAGGTGTTGCATTTCCAGCAAATCCACCAATATCAGCACCTGAAAGTGGCTGACCACTAAGTCCCTGAATAGAAGGCAAGAATATTATTAAGGGAAGTAAAACATATACTCAAAGTGATTATTTAATGTCTTAAACTTCCCAGGAGCTTAAACTACAAGGTGAAGACAAATGAACGAGTTTATATTGTATATATCTAACACACACCATGCAAGAGCCCTTTTAGACTTCAAGTTTGAACAACCCACAATTACTAAGGGGGGGTGATTCGATAGCAACCTGGTAGTGAGTGACAGATAGGTCCAACAAATATCGATAGGATAGAATCTGATACCATCTTAGGAAGTGAACTTTAAGTTTAACTCAACTTCACAATTGTAAGATGAGATTTACAGCCACTTATAAATCTCTAGTGTAGTGGTCTTGAAATTTTCAACATTTTTCATTTCACGTGTGGCTCAAATATAATCATGTTCAAGGCATGGTTGGACAATAAAAAACAAAGATTTGAAACTTAGTTCACCACGTTTTGAGAAACTAACCCTTAAACCCAATCTGTTGTTGCTACATGAATGATTATAAATTACATCTAACACTTATTTTTGCTAAAATAACGTACTTTTTGTAGAGTTGCAATTCAATCAGAGTTATTATTCAGAGATGATATTATTTCCAGTCATTCGGGCTTTCTGTTTAAATTTGAAGTAAATATTACACTGTAGTAAGACAATAATAACATCTTAATTCTTCTGAAACTGAACCACATTTTCAAACATTATAAGAAACTTGCAAATATTCAATGCCAATAGCATCATAAAAAATAATACACATCACAACATTATAAGAAAATGGATAAGGATGATGATCCACATCATTATCTAATGTAGACTTCATGATCACAACAGCTACTTGCTTGTCTTATGAGAGCAGTATCATGTAGCACTAACGAAAAATGTATCAATTATCATTTGGGCAACAGATGTTTCCAAAACTTAAGCTAACAACAATTTGTTATAATCTTGCTACACGTATACTGTGTATCCATAAATGTTTCACAAGAAATTGCAGAAGTAAATTAATGGAACAAAGACAACATAAGATCACAATGATACGGTAATGAAATCATACCAGCTGAAGTACCATGGAGATACTCATATGAAGATGCTCCCAGGTTGAAAGATTATCACCCGTCCATGTTGCTGCATACCTTTGGCTGCCAATGAATCCAGCTCTTGTAAGAATAAAAGGACGCTTCTCTTCATTAGCTTGTTTCATGCCTTCATAGGTTGATCTTGCCATCAGAAGACCATACACCTATAGTGAACAATCATAATAATTGACAAAACTTCATAACTAAAGAGTAAGAATCAAAACACTTAACAAATCAAAATTCAAACACTAACAAAAGAATCAAGATGCAGACAGTGTCTAATTATATAATCATTCTTTCAAACACTTCATATTTGCTTTGTCAACAATCTTATGGTAAAATAAAATGCAAGTCCAAAATCACAAAAAGGGTAAAGTATATTACATTGTGATAGAAAGAATGATTCTGACAGCCTCCAAGTTCACTATCTCCTCTATGAACATTGCTATCAGGCATTGTTTTTGTTTCAACCTGGAAAAAAAGAAGTGAAGGTAGAAATGGAACAAATCAGGAGTCACAATGAGTAGGATTGTATCAAAATATTGTTTCATATTATTCAATGAAATGAAACTAAGGATGATGGAATTACCTTAAAAATAGTTGGTTCATTCATATCATTCCATATACCATCAACACCACTGGAAATGAAATCTTTAACTAAACTTGCCCACCATGCACGAACTTTTGACTGTGTATAGTCAGGGAAAACGCAAGGCCCAGCCCACACCTCCCCTAAGAATGCACATATGGGATCATGTATCATAGAAAGGAAAGAAGAAGAAGCCATGCATGAAGGAAAGAAATATTAGTGTAAAAGGAAAAAAAAAATCATACCTACGAAAGGAGTTTCATCTGCATTTTGGATCCAAACATCATTTTTAGAACCACTGTCATATACAAAATAACCCTCTTCCTGCTTAATTCCAGGATCAAGCATCCAAATGACTTTAAAACCACTACAATGGAGATCTTTCACCAAAGACCCGGGATCTTGGAAACGGTCCTGAAAGATATCACAATACTTACTTTTTTAGACAAAAAAACTATAGTCAGACACTAAAGTGGCCAAACCAAAATTTAACTAAGTATTTTCAAAATCAACAGTGCAGGTTGGACAACCAACCAATGTTATCCAATAAAAGAAGTTTATATTATACAACCTATGCAATACATCACTTTAACATGTGAAACACAGGACATGGAATACGTGTACCAAGCACTAAATCAATTCAAGTGAATTATTAGAAAGATCTAAAGGAAAAAATTATCATACTGTAAAATTATAATTGATCATTTTCCATGGGTAAAATAAACCTGCCTTGTCAAATGTGAAACAACGAAAACCATCCATGTAATCAGTCTCCATCCATATCACGTCACAAGGTATGCTCTTCTTCTGGAACGTTTTTGCAACCTGCAAAATTTAATTGTTAGCAAATCAAACATGCTTTGGAATAACTGAAAACCAATAAAGTTAGAATGAAACTAAGTTGATAGCGATGCAGAATTCCTAAATTCCTAGGTATTTTGAATGTCTGCATATAAACATAATTATCTGGTATACATGAAAAATTGTCATTGATGTTAAGTATGAAAGCTGAAATTTATTACAGACTCCCTAGAGCATGGTGTAATGACAACATTTTTCAGTGCATACTGATTTTCATATTCAAAAGCAAGTGCATTAGCTAACTGCATTTGTATGCAAAAGATTCCTAATCCTCTCAGATTCCCTTGTATATAGGAAGGTATACCCAAAAACGAAGAAATCTGATACCCTGCAACATTCTTCTGCTTATGTCAAGCACACGAATGTTATCATCTCATCCGAAAATCCCAGATATATCATGTATTAAATACAGGTATACTAAACAAAGCATAAAAGGATTTTCATTTTTTCATAACCAAAAAAATAGAAAAAAAACAAAAAGCATATATAGCAACGAAAGGCAACTGGGAACACATGTCATATTTAGAGTCTTGCACTCTAACTTTGAACATATATGAATGCAATTAATCCCAGAATCATCACTATAGAGAAAGAACCAAGTACCTCCAGAACTTTATCAGATAAATAACTCGAACGGCATTGATGATAGCCTAAAGACCATTTTGGGGGCATAAATACAGTTCCTGACAAAGAAAAAAACTTTTTAAGTTTTTCAGAATAATGTCCACAACCTAATACATGTATGGAATTTTAATTTGAAAAGGATATCTTCTTGAATCTTGTACATAAATCATAGTTATGCAGATAAAAAATAGAAGATAATAGTAAACTCACGTTGAAGAACACAAATAAATAAGCATAATATTATGAATATAATTGACTGATAACGTCTTTATTTTTAGACATAAATTTTATAAGCTCCAATTCCAAGTATAATAAAAGCATACTAACAAATGTTTATGTACACACATAAAACATTAACAAATGTTATATGAAATCATTAATTGCGGGTCAACTACAGGTAAGAGGTTCTTCTATAGATATGGACTACTCTCCATAAGTAAGGACAGACTTAAATATTTACAAACAAAATAATTGCATAACATTTTATGTTGAATCCCTCGACCAAAATGAAGAGACATAATTTCCATGGAGCTACAATAATTATTATTTATTTTTATTAGAAAATTACCAATTGCTTTTGATAGAGAAATTAACACTTCAGTGGGTGAAGCAAAAGGACCAAATGTAATGACAGGATATGGAGATGGAGCAACAAACTGTATTGTTGATTCTTTCCTCAGATCAATCTGCTTACAAACAAACAAATAATCACCAAACAGATTAATATAACAGCATAAACATCTCTCTTTGGGGTTATAGATGAAAAGAAGCCAAATGTTACAGCACCTCACAGCGCCTTGTAGTGTCAGCAAGGATTCCTAGTCCCTCACCATTTGGAAGAACAGCTAACACCCATGGATGTGACTGGTACAAGGATGTAGTTTCAGGTCCATAACCCCATGCATCAGTGTTCCATGTGTAAACCTGCAAATGAAACTTAACGGATGAGCACCTACTAAATAAATCTCTCTAAAACGCAAAATTCCATGAGATTGACTAACTCTTTGGCCCGTCCTCTCAAGCTGTCCGCTAACTTCTCCAGTTCCATAAAGGGAGGAACCTACAGGCAGCTGGTTCAGAAACAAATTCAATCAATTTCTGGAGACAGGGGAAATGGCATGAACAGCAGCAAATTACACAAGGGAAAAAAAAAGACAAGAAACAAACACCTCCTAACCAAAAAGATAATCAGCACCTGAAAGATGACAAGTTGACGACCAATAGATATGAGATAGAAGCTAAAAAGTAACTGACCTCAAGTTTGACAATCTGCTGCTCTAATCGAATCTCAAACGTAGGGTTATACAGAGGAACCTTCTCAGTAGAGAGAGGTGTGTCTCTGTCCTTGCTATTCACAAAAGAAATACTGGGAGATGCTGTTTCTCTAACCTTTACAGAACAATCAAAACGAAACACTCCATCTTCTATAATAGGCTGAAAAATCATTCTCGGTCTGACATTGCTACCACTAATACCCGACCGTCGTCGTTTAGATCTTGCCATTTAGGATACAGCCTCTCAGAAACCCCTTTCTTCTGCGCATAAACAAAATTGCCCTAGTGATAACCAAGCAAGTGTTCACTACAGTTGTTTAATCAATAAATTACTTTCACTGACGAGAACGAAATTCGGAAACAACAATTAAGCAGGTAAAAGCAGTTGCGAGAACGAATTAGATAGCTCCCTCCCACTCAATTCCAAAAAAATCGCGCGTAACGTTAAACAATTGGCGACTAAATAGGGAAGAACTAAAGATGATGCTGACATTGCAAAGAGAAATTACAGTTCCACAGTGTGACGCCGAAGAACGAAAGAAGAAACGAACCTGAGAGAGATTGTGGAATCCGGAAGAAAAACGTGACGGTGAAATGAAATAGAGATTGAAGGGTAGCGGCTTTGGTGACGATTCTGCTACTCCGCAGCACTAGGGCTGTTCATGGTTTGCTCTCACTGAATTTGCCCCGCTCACAACACAAACTAATTTTGACAGGCTGGGTTTAGAAAAAATTATGTATAATTTTTGTATCGGTACCAGTTTAAAAAATCAAATTATGATAAAGTAATAATTTTTATATTAAAAAAAAATAGTAATCAAAATAATTTGTTTTTTTTATATTTTTCATATAAAAAGTACACTTATACATGTAAACGCATAAGTTTCTATTAGTTAAAGGTAAGAGAGGTGAGTATAATTTCTTCTAAAAATAATGTAAAATAAATACTTAATAAACGATAATAAATCTATAAAAAATCTTTAGGCTGGTTTATATTTTTCTTTTGTATTTTCTTTGAAAGTTTTAGTTTAGTCTTTTATTTTATTTTTAATTGATCGTTTATTTCTTAAATTTTTCTTAATTTGTTCCAATTATCCATTATAAAAATAAATTTTAAATTATTCTTTTATTAAGTTTCAATTTTAAGATAAATTTTAAAATTGTTTGTTTTTAAGATATAAAACTTATATCTATTAGTTTAGCTTAAATCAAATTTTGAAACACTAATATTAAGAAAAAATTGACGAGAAAGAATACAACACACGTCTTCAACAAAAATTGTTATTACAAATCAAAATATAAAATATAATAAATTAATCATTTATAACATTTCATAAATTTAATTAAAATAAAGATCATTAAATATTTGTATTGTCTATCAAAATCAATTAAATACTTATAAAATTATAAAAATGTACAAATTTGAACTCAAATATTAATATTTATTTTATTTATCTAACATTGTTTATGATATAGATCTCAACTATAAATCTTTATACAATATCATCACTTCCTTTACAAGAAACTGGTCACATATTTGTTATGAACATGTTATTTTTTTATTCTGTTGTGTGTTCCAAATGATTAAATAAACAAAGAAAAAGTAAATGTTAAAAGAGATTAATCAATTCTCATAGGGTTCCATAATCGAGGTTATGATTCGGTACTCGGTCATTACATCGATTGACACTAAGTAGTATTAGTGAGGTTAATTAGGCGATCAAGAGCTAGGTAATACACTTCTAAATATGACTTCGTTCCTGTACTACCAGATGGCCGAAAGGCCGACCAGACGACAAAGCCGACTAGACGACAAGATGCAAAGCTAAACACGTAATTAGGTATAAATAAGCCAACTTAGGTGATAAGCACGGTTAAGGCACAATTGGGCCTTCGTTTGGACCCTAAAGCAGGCCCATAACAGCCATAGCCCATCTAGAGCAGTATAAATAGCAGAAGAGACACAACACCCAAGGTAACTATTCACTCCCCACTCTTCTGGTACTTAGCTCTCGGTCTGACTTGATCGCCGGAGTGTCTTCGCAGGTACTCCCCCCATCGTGTCCAAGCCGAAGATTCAGCTGAAAGAAGACCAACCGAAAGACCGACAAGATGAGAAGAACAGCACAAGACATCATCAGAGGAAGTGTTCTGCAGGGTTTAGATCTTGTAGGAACATTTTGGCGCCCACCGTGGGGCCGAGAAGAAAAAACCCCACGAATTGTCCACATGGTGACTACGAGGAACATGACGGGTAACGATAG